>ERZ772977.190-NODE-190-length-50688-cov-54.262931_pt1 | contig 50688 bp, 39 predicted proteins | sample MGYA00511131_ERZ772977 | MGnify/ENA primary metagenome ERZ772977 (study PRJEB29015, sample SAMEA2737935) | human oral metagenome | biome: human oral; feature: human-associated habitat; material: dental | place: China | collected 2151 ...
TTCCCCACTGCTGCCTCCCGTAGGAGTCTGGGCCGTGTCTCAGTCCCAGTGTGGCCGGTCACCCTCTCAGGCCGGCTACCCGTCGTCGCCTTGGTGAGCCGTTACCTCACCAACAAGCTGATAGGCCGTGAGCCCATCTATAACCACTACATAACGCTTTCCACCAACACCCCATGCGGAGATTGGTCGTATCCGGTATTAGACCCAGTTTCCCAGGCTTATCCCAGAGTTAAAGGTAGGTTACTCACGTATTACTCACCCGTTCGCCACTAATCCACCTAGCAAGCTAGGCTTCATCGTTCGACTTGCATGTGTTAAGCACGCCGCCAGCGTTCGTCCTGAGCCAGAATCAAACTCTCCGTTGAAAAAATAGAAAAGCTTGATAATCTGATCTCAAACAGCGAATCACACACGGGGGTGCGTGACTCAAGCTGACTAAATTTGAAACCATTTGATGATTATCAAATATCAATAAATATTTGGTATTAGTTTCAGTTTCCATCACCATTCGGTGATTTTATTGAACAAAGCACACTATTGAGTTCTCAAGCAACACACCGATTCAACACCTCAACTTACTCTATTTGAGAAGTCTTACCATTGAACGGTCATTCATGTTATTTCATCATCACCGCGTTCCCGCGGCAACTCAATCAACTATACCAGCGTTTTGTTTGCCATGCAAATCCGTTTTCCGTGATTCACACCACAAAGCTTCTTTCCTAAACTCCTCCAACATCACCATTCAGATGACCAAGAATCTTCTAAGCAAGAAACAAAAACACTATACAATTGAAAGTCATTCAACCGCCTCTGACTAGGAGAAACACCGAAGAAATCTCTTCGTTTTTTCCTCCTCACCGCGGCGACTCATACAACTATACAGAGGCCGAAATGGGTCTGCAACCCGAAATAGGGTGAAGTAGACCACAAATACGGGGGTTTAGGTTCATTCTGACCCGAACAGGGCACTAAAACCCCTAGTCAGCACAGGATTAGCACCTCAAAAGTTCTTTGAAAAAAGTTTAAAACCCCTAAAAAGACCCCGAAAAACCTGTAGAAGCTCCCTAAAGAGCCCCTATAGAAGGGCAGCATAGAAGGGCAGCAGAGCCCCTCAACATCAAACAGATTCAGCATCAAGAAGATGGGATGAGGGGCTCCGCCCCTCCCCCATCTCTGCAACACTTGCATTCCTGTACCGCTGTACCTCCCTGTTCCACCCCCCCGTTTCCCCGTTCTGCCGCCTCCCTATATATGAGCACCCATATATGGGCAGAGCACAGAAGAGACAGAAAAAGGAGGGCACCTCCTCACGGGGACGCCCTCCTCACTCAAGCTACAGTCGGTAGCTCACTAGCTTCAAAACTCTAGTTCGCAAACTCTAGTTCGCGGTAGCGCGACGACGAGAAACATCGTACAGAGTAATGCCCACAGCCATCGCCGCGTTCAAAGACTCCATCGCAGAATCAATCGGAATCGACACAATCTGATCGCAGTTCTCAGTCACCAGGCGGGACAGGCCCTTACCCTCAGAACCAACCACCACGCACAGCGGCTCATTCGCAAGCTCCAGAGCCGGCAACTCAATATCGCCACCGCCATCCAGACCAATCACGAAAATATCCTGCTCCTTAGCCTGCTGAATCACACGAGTCAGATTAGTCGCCATCGCAACAGGAATACGAGCAGCCGCACCAGCACTAGTCTTCCACGCACCAGCAGTCACAGCAGCCGAACGACGCTCAGGAATAATCACACCATCACCGCTAAACGCGGACACGCTACGAATAATCGCACCCAGGTTACGCGGATCAGTAATACCGTCCAAAGCAACAAACAGCGGCGGAGTCGACAACTTACCCGAGTGCCAACGATCCATAGTATCCAGCACCAGGTCAGTCGCATCCGGGTACTTGTACGGCGGAATCTGCATCGCAACACCCTGATGCACAGAACCATCAGTCAAACGATCCAGCTCGCTACGCGGAATCTCCAGCATCGGAATATTGCGCTTATTCGCAATAGTCATGATCTCGCGAACGCGGTCATCAACCTCAACACGGCTCATGATGTACAAGTGCTTCGAGGGAATCTCAGTACGCAGAGCCTCAAGCACCGCATTACGACCAGTCACCAGCTCATCGCTAGCACGCTTACCGCCCAAACGAGTCTGGAACTTACGGTTCGTACCGGTAGCAGCACGACGCTCAGCCGCACGCTTCATCTTATACGCCTTGTGATAAACGCGGTCCTCAGCCTTCGGAGTAGGGCCCTTACCCTCAAGCGCCTTACGACCGTGACCACCAGTGCCCTTAGTAGCACCCTTCTTCTTGCTGGTAGCGCCCGGGCGCGAACCTGCCTTAGCCATTCTTCTCTTCCTTCGTCAAAGTAATGAATACGAGTCTACGCGAGAGAAACCCGCCCGACCTAAGCCTTACGCACAAACGCGGGGCACATCACCCTCTAGCCAACGCTCCAGCTCGAACCATTCGCGCCATCCTTCACCTGCACACCAGCAGACGCCAACAGATCACGCATCGCATCAGCCTTCGCCCAATCCTTCTGAGCACGAGCCTCCGCACGCTCCGCCAACACAGCCTGAATCAGCGCATCCAAAGCCTCATGCTCAGCACCCGAAGTGCCCTCAGCATTAAAGCTCATCAGCTGCGCCAGGCCCAGAACCTCAGCCATAGCCATCACAGCATTAGCTGCCTCCGAAGCATCCTCACCAGCAGCAAGCGCAGCATTACCCGCACGAGTCTGCTCATGCAAAACCGCCAGAGCACGCGGAATGTTCACGTCATCATCCATAGCCTCAGCAAAAGCCTGCGGAACCTCACGGCCCGACTTCAGCACATCCTGAGTAGCAGCAAGGAACGCCTCAACACGCTCAATAGCGGTTGCCGCCTCCTGCAGAGACGACGGACGATAATCAAGAACCGAACGATAATGCGCACTACCGAGGTAGTAACGAACCACCAACGGGCGCGCCATTTCAAGCATCTGCGCCGGCGAAATCGTATTACCGATAGACTTCGACATCTTCTCACCCTCATAGGTGACCATGCCGTTATGCATCCAGAAGTTCGCGAAATCATCACCGGCAGCAGTCGACTGCGCCAGCTCATTCTCATGGTGCGGGAAACGCAAATCCAAACCGCCACCGTGAATATCAAAACGCGAACCCAAATACTTACCAGCCATCGCCGAGCACTCCAGATGCCAGCCCGGACGGCCGCGACCCCACGGAGACTCCCACGAAGCAGTCAGCGGCTCGCCCTCCTTATACCCCTTCCACAGGGCAAAATCGCGAGGGTCACGCTTACCGCGCGGATCAGCATCCGCAGAATCCTGCATATCCTCAACACTCTGATTCGTCAGCGCACCATACTTATCCCACGAACGCACATCAAAATACACGTCACCAGAATCATCCAGCGCAGGATACGCGTGGCCACGATCAATCAGACGCTGAATCAGAGCAAACATCTCCGGAATATGACCGGTCGCGCGCGGCTCATACGTCGGCGGATCAATACCCAGCGCCGCATACGCCTGAGCAAAAACCTTCTCAAAACGGTACGCGAGCGCCCACCACTGCTCGTTCGGGAACTCACCCTCAAAACCGGGCTCCATAGAATCAACAGACTTCGCCAAAATCTTGTCATCAATATCAGTGACATTGCGGACCGTCGTCACCTTCAAACCGCGGTAACGCATCCAACGGCTCAACTGGTCAAAAACCAACGCCGAACGGATATGGCCCAGATGCGGTTCACCCTGCACCGTAGCACCACAATAATAGATACGCGCCTCACCGGGCACGACGGGCTCAAACTCGCGAATAGTCGCGGAAGCTGAATCATAAAAACGCATAGTCACACTCTCATTCTACGGGGTCGGTTCAGACACCGGGGCGGTAATCAGCGATAGGTTACAGAATGGCTCGAAGCAACCAAACACCTACGAACGCGGATACACCAGCGCCGTCGCAATAGCAGCCACACCCTCGCCGCGGCCCGTCAAACCCAAACCATCAGTAGTCGTCGCAATCACCGTCACCGGAGCACCCGCAGCCTCGCTCAGCACGCGGTTCGCCTCATCACGGCGCGGAGAGAACTTCGGGCGGTTACCCACCAGCTGAACGCTCACATTACCAATCTCAAAACCAGCAGCACGCACAATCGCCGCCGCCTCAGAAAGAATACGAACACCCGAAGCGCCCTTCATATCCGGGCGATCCACACCGAAATTAGAGCCCAAATCCCCCGTGCCGGAGGCGGCAAAAAGAGCATCCGCGGCAGCATGAGCCACCACATCACCATCAGAATGGCCGCTCAAACCACGCTCACCCGGCCAATGCAGACCAGCAACATACAGAGGAGTGCCCTCCTCACCAAAAGCGTGGACATCAACACCGGTACCAACACGAGGAATAACAGTCATCACAGGACCCTTCAATCGATCAAACATCTTCTCAGCAACAGTGCCTCGGCACAAGAGGCGTTAGGTGGCAATCTTAGGCAGCCAGCTTAGGAAGCAGAATCGCCAAACAGCGCGCGAGCAACCCGCAAATCCATCGGAGTCGTCACCTTAAACGCATCCGCATCACCGGCAACCGTCAACACCGGCTCACCCGCCGCCTCCATCGCCATCGCATCATCAGTGAGCAGCTCAGCCTCCTCAGCAGGCAGAGAACGGCTACGCTCATGCGCCGCCAACAAGGCAGCCACCTCAAAACCCTGAGGAGTCTGCACCGCACGCATCTGCGCACGCGAAGGAGTACCCGTCACCACACCAGCAGAATCCACGGTCTTCACCGTATCCACCACCGGCAACACAGGAATCACCGCACGCACAACACCCTGCGGGCTCTCAGAACCCAGGCCCTCAAGCACACGGTGATACACCTGCGGCGGAGTAAAAGCACGGGCGCAATCATGAATCAGCACATAATCCACCGGAACCTGCGCATCCTTCAAAGCATCCAACGCCGCAACCACCGAAGCAGTACGCGTATCACCACCGGCAGTAATCAACGCACCGGCACGGCGGGCATTCTCCAAAAGCTCCGGGCAACTCACCGAACAATCAGCAGGAACAGTCACCACCACATGCTCAGCAACACCCGAAGCGAGCGCACCCTCCAACGCATAATCCAGCAAAGTACGACCGTGCACACGCACAGCGGCCTTCGGAATCGGCTCACCCAGACGAGTACCCGAACCAGCCGCCAAAACAATCACAGCAGTATTCGCCACAGAAGCAGAAGTCATCAGTCTCAAGCCCGCCTACGCCTCGAACTTATAGCCCAAACCGCGAACCGTCACCACATACTGCGGGGCAGAAGAATCCGGCTCAATCTTCGAACGCAGACGCTTAATATGCACATCCAGAGTCTTCGTATCGCCCACATAGTCGGCGCCCCACACGCGCTCAATCAGCTGGCCACGAGTCATCACACGACCCACGTTGCGCAGCAGAATCTCCAGGAGCTCAAACTCCTTCAGCGGCATAGAAATCTCTTCACCATTAACCGTCACCACATGGCGGTCAATGTCCATACGCACCGGGCCGCCCTGTAGCACCGACTCAGTAGCAGAATCAGTCTCCGCCGAACGACGACGCAACACCGCACGGATACGAGCAATCAACTCGCGCGCAGAATACGGCTTCGTCACATAGTCATCAGCACCCAGCTCCAGACCCAGAACCTTATCCAGCTCAGAATCCTTAGCGGTCAGCATGATAATCGGGACCGAAGACACCTCACGCAGCTTGCGGCACACCTCCATGCCGGACATGCCCGGAAGCATCACATCCAGCAGCACCAAATCCGCGCCCTCGCGGTCAAACACCGGCAGAGCATCCAGACCGTTGTCCACAACAATCGTCTGGAAACCCTCACGACCCAGCAAAAACGCAAGGGGATCCGAGAGGGCCTCTTCGTCCTCAACAATCAGAATTTTAGACATCAATAACTTCCTTCGATTCCGTAAAACCTATACCGCTAACACTACACTGCGACCGGAGGCTCATTCAGCGGCAACGCCAACGTAAACGTCGAGCCCTCCTGCGGCATCGACCGAACCGTCACGCTACCACCGTGCTGAGTCATCACATGCTTCACAATGCTCAAACCCAAACCAGTGCCGCCCGTCTGACGCGAACGAGCCGGATCAACCCGGTAAAAACGCTCAAAAATACGCTTCTGCTCGTCCTCCGGAATACCCACACCCTGATCAGCAACCTCAACCAGCAGCTGATCAGCCACACGGTGCACCCAAATATCCACCTTCGTATGCTCCGGCGAATAACGCACCGCATTCTCCACCAGGTTCTGCACAGCAATACCGAGCAGCTCGGCATCACCGTACACCTCGGGGACCTCCTCGATGCGGGTAGAAATCTGAATATCCTTCTCCTCCGCCACAATATGCGAACGATCCACCGCATCAGACACCAAAGAAGGCACCGACACCGGACCACCACGCGCAATCACATCGGTCGACTGCAGACGCGAAAGCTCAATAATGTCACGCACCAGCGCAGACAGGCGGCGAGTCTCCTTATGCAGACGACCCACAAAATACTCAATCGCCTCCGGATCATCACTCGCCTGCTCAATAGCCTCAGCCAACAGACTCACCGCACCCACCGGAGTCTTCAACTCATGCGACACATTCGCCACAAAATCATTACGCATACGCTGAACACGAGAAATCTCAGTACGGTCATCAGCGAGCACCAGAATGTACTCATCCCCCAGCGAAGCAACACGCACGTCCAAGACCAGCGCCTCACCCTCACCGCGATCAATCTCAAAAGTACGCTCCGCAAAAATACCGCGATGACGCACCGTGCGAATCATATCCGCCAACTCATCAGAGGCCACCGTATGACCACGCACCAGACCCATCGCATACGCACCCGGAGAAGCCTGAACCACGCCGCCCACCTCATCAATCACCAGATAGGCGCGACCAATCACAGCAAGCACCTGAGCGGCACCATCACGCAGCGCCGGCGCCGACACCAAGCTACGCTCCTGCTCCCGCTCACTACGCGCCACCGCGTTCATGCTCAGGACGCCCACCAGCAGACCTATCATGCCCGCGATAAAGGCGATCAGACCGGCATCCATGTACTTCCCTTCCATTCGGGTACCCCATAAGTATAAATGTGGCCGATACCCGGCACTCAGGCGAACGCCCCTCTTCTCAAGCAGGCCCCCCGTTCTCAGACAGGCTCCCGTGCAGAAACCCTACAGAGAACGCAATGAGCCGCCCACCTCAACGGTGGACGGCTCATCACAAGGACAGGGGCGAAACCCTGCCGGAGGTATTACTTACCCTGGTTTGCTACGGCAGCAATAGCGTCCTTAGCAGCCTCGGGGTCCAGGTACTCGCCGGGCTTGACGGGCTGGAAGTTCTCATCCAGCTCGTAGTACAGCGGAATACCGGTGGGGATGTTCAGGCCAGCAATGTCCTCATCGGAAATACCCTCGAGGTGCTTGACCAGCGAACGCAGAGAGTTACCGTGTGCAGCAACCAGAACGGTCTTGCCTGCTGCGAGGTCGGGCTTGATGTCCGACTCCCAGTAGGGAAGCATACGGCCCAGAACGTCCTTCAGGCACTCGGTGCGAGGAGCGTTCTCAACATTCGCGTAGCGGGGGTCGTGTGCCTGCGAGTAGGGGTCGTTGTCATCCAGCGGGGGCGGCGGAACGTCGTAGGAACGACGCCAAGTCATGAACTTCTCGTCGCCGTATTCCTCGCGGATCTCGGACTTGTTCTTACCCTGCAGAGCACCGTAGTGACGCTCGTTCAGGCGCCAGGTGCGCTTGACGGGAATCCACAGGCGGTCTGCAGCATCCAGTGCAAGGTTCGCGGTGTTGATTGCGCGACGCTGCAGGGAGGTGTGAACAACATCGGGGAGGATGTTGCGCTCTGCCAGCAGCTCGCCGCCACGCTTAGCCTCAGCGCGGCCCTTATCGGTCAGGTTAATGTCCACCCAACCAGTGAACAGGTTCTTTTCATTCCACTCGGACTGGCCGTGGCGCAGGAGTACTAGTTTGTAAGTCATACCTCTATTTTTTCATTTACCCGCCGGTTTGTCATGCCTCAAGGCCTAGAAAATATGCATTCTCCCAAAAATTTATAAGGGTCTTTCTTACCAGAACGAAAGGCTCAAAAACCCCGCCAGAAAAGGGCAAAGCCCCGCACACCACCCGACCAGGACAAACCCGTCAGACAGCGCACGAGGCTTCACCATCTATCGCGCAAAGCGAGCGCACAAGCTAACGCTAGAAACGGCGGCGACCAACCGAAGGCCACACACCAGCCAGGAACACGCAGCTAATCACAGCAGCCACCAGCTGAAGAATCAGCACAGTATTACCGCCACCAGTCAGCGCAGCAAAAACGCTAAACAGCGACACCGCAGCAGAACCACCGGTCAAAGCCAGCCACGTGTTCTTCGGGCGCTTACCGGCAAAATCGTACGCGTTCGCCGGAGACATCCACGCACGCACAAAAGCCAGCACACCAACCGCAGCACCAGCGATAGCCAGCAGCGTATCAACAAAAGTGGTCACATACCAGACCAGCAGAATAGGAGACATAGTATTCCTTAGATTCAGCAGCTTCTCTAGACAACCCTAGCAAAGCGCTTAGCGGACGACCTTAAAGGCCTCAACCAAGTCATTGTAAAGGTCATCCACGTTCTCAATACCCACCGACAGGCGCAGCAGAGACTCCGGAATCGAATCCGGCTCGTTACCGTGGCGACGACGACGCTCCACCAGCGACTCCACGCCGCCCAGGGAGGTTGCCGGGGTCCACAGCTTCAACGCCTCCACGACGTTACGGGCGCCGGCAGCGTCCGTATCAAGAGTGACGCACAGAATCGCGCCGAAACCGTCCATCTGTTTCTTCGCAATCTCATGACCGCGATGGCTTTCCAGACCCGGGTAACGCACCTCAGCCACGAAGGGGTGCTCGCTCAGACGCTCCGCAAGAACCTGCGCGTTCTGCACCGCACGCTCCACGCGCAGCGCCAGGGTGCGCAGACCGCGCAGGCCAAGCCACGCCTCCACCGGGCCGGGGATTGCGCCGTTGGTGATGCGGTGGTGCAGCATCGCCTTGTACAGCTCCTCATTCGAGGTCAGAGCCATACCCAGCAGAACATCAGAGTGGCCCGCGAGGAACTTCGTAGCGGAGTGAACCACTACGTCTGCACCCAAATCCAGGGGACGCTGCAGAATCGGGGTTGCGAAGGTGTTATCCACCGCGGTCACAATGCCCAAGCGGCGAGCAGCAGAAAGCAGGGCAGGCAGGTCAGCAACCTCAAGCATCGGGTTCGTGGGGCTCTCCAGCCACGCCAGAACCTTCGGTGCCGAGTAGTTCACGTTCTCCGGGGTCACGCCGGTGCGTGATGCGGCATCCTCCATAGCGGCGATAACGCTCTCGGTGTCTTCAATATCCACGCGAACGAGCTCAATGATGCCGCGGCGCTCCAAATCCTTGCACAGGGTCACCGACGCCATGTATGCATGCTTCGGAATCAGCACGATAGAACCAACCGGCACCAGGTCGATGACGGCAGCGACAGCAGCCATACCGGAGGGGAACAGCAGACCGGGCTGGGTTGCGTTCTCCAGCTTCGCGACAACCTCTTCCATGCCCTCCCAGGTGGGGTTCGAGAAGCGAGCGTACACGCGGTCCTGCTCAATGTTGACGGCGTCCACACCGCGGTAGGTGGAAGAAAGAACAATCGGAGGGTTCACCGGCGCGTCATGCTCATGTGCCGGGCGGCCGCCAGAGACAACGAAGGTCTCTGCGGAGTAATTCATGTCGTGGTTATCTGCACTCATGTATTTAAGCCTGGCACACCCACGCCCAGAACGCACGCCTGCACAGGTGACGGCACACAGGATTTACATGTTTTTTACCTTGATACGCGCTCAATGCCACGCGGAGGTATCACCAAAACCGCACCAGTGCGGCTAAGAGACCCGGTACCCTTGAAGGTGATGGATACTCTCAGCTACACCCCCGATGCACAGAATCTTCCCGCCGACCCGACCGGTCGCCGCGGGCTTTTTATCGTGGTCGAAGGAGGCGACGGCGCCGGCAAAACCACCCAGCTCGCCCTGCTGAATGAAGCGCTCAGCACCCGCGGATACCGTGTCATCACCACCCGCGAACCCGGCGGCACCGAAATTGGCGAGAAGCTACGCGCACTCGTCCTGGAAGCAGGTCAGGGCACCATTGACGACCGCACCGAGGCGCTGATTTTTGCGGCGTCCCGCGCGGCTCACGCCTCCCAGCTGATTCGCCCCGCGCTCGCTGAGGGCGCCATCGTGCTCAGTGACCGCTATATTGATTCTTCCGCCGCGTACCAGGGTGTCGGCCGTGATCTGGGTGTTGAAACCATCGTCGATTTGAGCCGCTGGGCTACCACCGACCTGGTTCCCGACGCGACCCTATTGCTGAGTGTGCCGCTGAGCGCCGAGCAGGAGCGCATGGACCAGCGCGGCACTGTCGACCGTATTGAGGCTGAAGGCGCGGCGTTCAAGGCACGCATTCATGGTGCGTTTGAGCAGATTGCCCGCGAGGACGCTAACGGTTCGCACCGCATCATTGATGGTGTGGGCACGATTGATGAGGTACATGCGCGCGTACTCGAGGTGATTGAGCCTCTCCTTGCCGCCCGCGAACTGGTCCGCACCGGTAAGGAGGACTCATGAGTCTCTGGGATACCCTACTGATTCCTGCCGATAAGCTCCAGCAGCTACGCACGGATGCCGCTGCCGACCGCCCCACGCACGCTTGGCTTTTCACGGGTGCGACCGGTGCACCGCACCGTGAGGCGGCTAAAGTTTTTGCGGCCGCACTGCTGTGCGAGCAGCCCGACCCGCAGAACCGCGGATGCGGTCAGTGCAAGGGCTGCGTGACCGTCATGAACGGTTCGCACGCAGATTTTACGCACTTTAGTACTGAGGCGATGCACATCAGCATTGATGAGGCGCGTGAGCTGGTCATGAAGGCTCAGGACCGCCCGACCGTGGGTCGCTGGCGCGTGATTCTGGTCGAGGACACCGAGCGCATGCCGGAGCGTACCTCCAATGTGTTGTTGAAGGCGATTGAGGAGCCGCCGCCGCATACGATTTGGTTGTTGACGGCGCCCTCCCCCACCGATGTGCTGGTGACGATTCGTTCGCGTTGCCGCCCCGTACAGTTGCCGGTTCCTACCGATGCGCAGGTGCACGAGTATTTGCTGGCGCACGGTGTGGCGGATCCTTTGGCGCAGCGTGCGGCACGCCTGGCTATGGGTGATGCGCAGGAGGGGTACCGTTTGGCGACCGATGAGCAGGCGATGGCTCGTCGGGAGTTGATTACCTCCCTGATTTTGAATGTTCGTTCTATTTATTCGGCTTTCAATGCAGCCGAGAAGCTCACCAGCCTTGCCGACCAGGGCGCACAGGCTGTCTCCGCTCTCAAGGATGAGCAGGAACGCCAGGAGCTTCTGGCGCTACTGGGTATTCGCGAGGGTGAGCGTGTTTCGCCGTCCTTGCGAGCGCAGGTTCGCCGCTTGGAGGAGCAGCAGAAGCGCCGCGCTAAGCGCGTTTCATCCGATACGCTGTTGCGTTCCGTGGCGCAGGTTCAGACGGTTCTGCGTGATGCGTTGACGGTGGCTCTGTTAGCTCAGGCTCCGTTGGTCAATGAGCATTTGCGTGAGCCTCTGGAGGCGTTCTGTACCCGCCGTTCCGCCCAGCAGCTACTGGAGGATGTGCAGGCGGTCGAGCTGACTCTGCGTCGCCTGCGGACGAACGCGAATGCGCGTCTGGCACTTGAGGCGTTGATGAGCCGTTTCGTGTACTAGAAGCTTCTTGGTAGCTTATACAACAAAAGGGGAGGCACCGAAGAGATAATCTTCGGTGCCTCCCCTTTTTCTATTGGTTCTCAGCGCCCCTAGAGCTTAGTTGCAGACTCGAGCTTAGTTACGGAATCAAGCTTAGTTGCGGAAACCGTGAACCGGCGACGGAATACGACCGCAGCGGGCGATGAACGCCTCCGCGCTGGGGGTGTGGGTGGGCATGACGGGTGCGCGACCGAGCAGGCCACCGAATTCGACCATGTCGCCTACGCCCAGGCCGACCGCCGGGATGACGCGGACCGCGGTGGTCTTGTGGTTCATCACGCCGATTGCTGCCTCGTCGGCAATCATTGCGGCGAGGGTGGCGGCGGGGGTGTCGCCGGGAACCGCGACCATGTCCAGGCCGACGGAGCAGATGGCGGTCATTGCTTCGAGCTTGTCTAAGGTGATGTGTCCGGCTGCTGCGGATTCAATCATGCCGATATCCTCAGAGATCGGAATGAAGGAGCCGGAGAGGCCACCGACGTTCGAGCACGCCATGAGGCCGCCCTTCTTCACCGCATCATTGAGCAATGCGAGGGCCGCAACGGTACCGTGGGTACCGACGGTTTCCAGACCCATCTCTTCGAGGATGTGCGCGACCGAGTCGCCAATCTCTGCGGTGGGTGCCAGGGAGAGGTCAATAATGTTGAAGGGTACGCCCAGACGCTCGGAGGCGAGGGTACCGACCAGCTGACCGACGCGGGTAATCTTGAAGGCTGCCTTCTTGATTTCTTCGGCGCAGGTGTCGAAGGATTCGCCGCGGACCTTCTGCAGGGCGCGGTGTACCACGCCGGGGCCGGAGATACCCACGGAGATGGTGGTGTCTGCCTCCTGCACGCCGTGGAATGCGCCAGCCATGAAGGGGTTGTCGCTGACTGCATTGGCGAAGACGACGAGCTTGGCGCAGCCGAAGCCGTGTGCGTCCGCGGTCAGGTCTGCGGTGGTGCGGATGGTTTCACCCATGAGCTTGACGGCGCTCATGTTAATGCCGGCGCGGGAGGATCCGATGTCTACGGAGGAGCAGACCACGTCGGTTTCTGCGAGCGCTCGCGGGATGGAGCGGATCAGCTTTTCGTCGGCGGGGGTCATGCCCTTGTCGACGAGGGCGCTGAAGCCACCGACGAAGTTCACGCCGACTGCCTTAGCCGCCGCGTCGAGGGTGCGGGCGAATTCTACGTAGTCCTCGTCGCCGGAGGCGCCTGCCACCAGTGCGATGGGGGTGACGGCGATGCGCTTGTTGACGATCGGGATGCCGAGTTCAGCTTCGATACCTTCGCAGACGCTGACGAGGTTTGCGGCGCGGCTGGTGATCTTGTCGTAGATTTTGCGGCGGGCTACTTCACCGTCGGAGTCGGCGCAGTCGAGCAGGGAGATGCCCATGGTGACGGTGCGAATGTCGAACTTCTGCTCCTCGATCATTCGGATGGTTTCTAGAATGTTGGTGTTGCGCATCAGTGGAGCCCTAGATGGCGTGCATTGCCTTGAAGATGGATTCTGCCTGGATGCGAATCTGCACCTTCTGTTCGTGTTCGACACCAATCATGGCTTCCTGCAGGTCGATGAGGTTCTGCTGCTTTTCGTCGAAGGAGCAGTGCATGATCATGGTGAAGTATTCGCCCATGATGGTCTGGGAGACGTCGAGGACGTTGACCTTGCGCTCGGCGAGGGTTGCGGTCACGGCGGCGATGATGCCTTCGTGGTCGATGCCTGTGACGGTGAGAATAATCTTCACGGTGTTCTCCTAGTGGGTTGGGGCTGCGTACCTAAGGAAGAGGTGCATAAAAGCGCACATATACGCATATTTATAAGACCAATTATAGGTTACTCAGAACACATTCTGTAGAGTCAACAGCAGGGTCAACGCAAAAAGCCCCTTCCACCGCACACCGGGAGAATAAAAAATCCACGTCCCCTCACCTTATTTAAAGGTAAGAAAGAACGTGGATTCTTTATGGGCGTCATAAGCGGGGCATTCTCTTTTGAATGCTCCATTTATCTGTCTGGATTTGAGCGTCCAGAGACGCTAGCGCCCAGAGACGCTTCCCAGACGTAACGCCTAGATGTAAGACCTAACAGGTAAGGCCTAGACGTAAGAAGCGATGTACAGCTCACCGCTACCGCTCAGGGTTGCCGCCGAGGGCTCGCCCACATGCAGTACCGACTCGGTGGCACCCAGTACGAACTCTTCGGTGCCGTTGCCGTCTGCTGCGTGAATGGTGATTTCGCCGGATACGCTCAGTGCGGCGCTAATGCCCTCGAAGGTGTATTCCTGCGGCTTGCCCTCTTCAACGCGGATGCGGGTCACGCTCATGCGTTCATCCCACATGGCGTAGGTACCCACGGGCGCATTCTCGGGGGTGGGGCGCTGAATAACCGGGGCGTCCTGGCTTTCACCCAGAACCTTAATGAGCTCCTCGGTGTCGATGTGCTTTGCGGTCAGACCGGCACGCATCACGTTATCGGAGGGGTTCATCAGCTCAATAGCGGTACCGGAGACGTAGGCGTGCACCTGACCATCGGGGGTGAAGGCGGATTCGCCCGGTGCCAGGTGTACCAGGTTCATGACGAAAGCGACGAGCAGACCGCGGTCGCCGGGGTACTTGCCGGCAACAATCTGCACGAGTTCAGCGGCGTCAGCAATGACAGGGTTGTTGGAGCCGGTCAGCTGTGCTGCCGCCTCGACAAGCTGCTCAACAGCCGCAGTGGCAGTCTCTTCGGGCATGCGAATAATCTCAGTCAGCAGCTGCTTGGGGGTAAGCTCCACACGCTCTGCCAGCCAGTCAGCCTTGAACGCCTCAGCAAGCTCTGCCAACTGCGCGGAGGTGCGCACACCGGTGAGCACGCGCATCTGGGTCAGCGCAATGACGGTTTCAGGCTTGGAGTAGCGGTCCTTGTAGTTGCGGTGCGGCGCGTCAATCGCGATGCCGCGTGCCTGCTCATCCTCGAAGCCGGCAATAGCCTGCTCGGGGGTGGGGTGCACCTGAATCGACAGGGGTGCATCAATCGCAAGGATCTTAAAAAGGAAAGGGAACCAGTCGGAGGTGCGGTCCGGGCGCAGGAAACGGGAGGGCTCAGCCTGAATCAGTTCGTTGAGCGGGGACTCGGCGCCGTCAACAGTCACGCGGGAGGGAGCAGCCGGATGCGCACCAACCCACACCTCAGCCTCGGGCTGTTCGGTGGGGACGGGCACGCCGCGCATGCGTCCAAGAATTTCGCGGGAACCCCACGCATAATTCTGAATCTGGTTTTTTAGGGAAAAAATCTCGCCCATGGGGGAAAATACCTCTCGACGTGAGTTGTTCGAAGTAAGTGACGTGATAAAAAACCCATACATTCAGCGGAATTTATAAGGTTTTACCAGCCCATTATAGAGGCTAGTTACACTTCTTTACCGCTAAAATAAAAGGCGTGACTACTATTAATCTACATGACTCATTCAAGGCGTACGACGTGCGTGGCATCGTCGGCGAAACCATTACCGCAGAGACTGTTCGCGCAACTGGCGCGGCTTTCGTAGACGTTCTGGGCCTGGAGGGCCAGACCATTCTGGTCGGTGGCGACATGCGTCCCTCCTCCCCCGAATTCATGGATGCATTCGCCCAGGGTGCAACCGCTCGCGGTGCAAATGTTGAGAAGATCGGTCTGATTTCCACTGACGTTCTCTACTTCGCATGTGGCGTTGAGAACGCTGCCGGTGTTACCTTCACCGCTAGCCACAACCCCGCAGAGTACAACGGCATGAAGATGGCTAAGGCTGGCGCTGTTCCGCTGTCCTCCGAGTCCGGTCTGTTCGATATCCGTGACCTGGCTCAGAAGTACCTGGACGCTGGCGAGATTCCTTCGGTGGAGAAGGTCGGCACCGTTTCCGAGAAGGATATCCTCAAGCCCTACGCAGAGTACCTGCGCAAGCTGGTGGACCTGTCTTCCATCCGCCCCCTGAAGGTTGTTGTTGACGCTGGTAACGGCATGGGTGGTATGACCACTCCCGCTGTTCTGGGCGACACCATCTTGCCGGGCCTGCCCCTGGAAATCGTTCCCCTGTACTTCGAGCTGGACGGTACCTTCCCGAACCACCCGGCTAACCCGCTGGAGCCGGCTAACCTGGTTGACCTGCAGAAGGCTGTTGTTGAGCATGGTGCTGACATTGGTCTGGCATTTGACGGTGACGCTGACCGCTGCTTCGTCATCGATGAGAAGGGTGAGCCCGTCACTCCTTCGGCTGTGACCGCTCTGGTTGCTGAGCGCGAGATTGCTCGTGCGAAGGCAGAGGGTAACGAAGAGCCCGTCATCATCTACAACCTGATCACCTCGAAGGCTGTTCCTGAGCTGGTTGAGAAGCTGGGCGGCCGCGCAGTGAAGACCCGCGTGGGCCACTCCTTCATCAAAGCTGTTATGGCTGAGGAGAACGGCGTTTTCGGTGGCGAGCACTCCGCTCACTACTACTTCAAGGACTTCTTCAACGCAGACACCGGCATGCTTGCTGCAATGCACGTGCTGGCTGCTCTGGGTGGCGACGACAAGCCCCTCTCCGAGATCAGCGCGAAGTACTCCCCGTACGTTGCTTCCGGTGAGATCAACTCCGAGCTGGAAGACAAGGCTGCCGCTGTGGACCGCGTGCGTGCACACTACGCTAACGCTCCCGTGGTTGTTGAGGACTCCGACGGCACCACCTTCACCAACACCGAAGAGGGTTGGTGGGTTAACCTGCGTCCTTCGAACACTGAGCCTTTCCTGCGCCTGAACCTTGAGGCACCGGATGTTGCGACTATGGAGCGCGTCCGCGATGAGGTTCTGGCTCTGGTTCGCCAGGGCTAAGCACTAGCTAGCTACTAAATATCCCGCCCGCAGAAACAATCTGCGGGCGGGATATTTTTCTTAAGTTCTAAACCCGGCTAGGTTCTTCTGCCTAAGAGAAAGAACCTAGCCGGGTTTAAGAAACCTAGCGGACGATTCGGCTTACGCGGTTTTTACGCCTCGCGTGCCTGGTCGTGGAGCATCCACTGGTCGGGGCCGAAGATCTCGTAGTTGATGTTCTTGCCGGGAACGCCTGCCTCCACCAGTGCGGAGCGTACGCCCTGCATGAAGGGCAGCGGGCCGCAGAGGTAAACATTAGCGTTGGCGGGAACATCCAGCTTGGATACGTCGACGCGGCCGGTGAAGTCGCCGCCTTCGCCCTCGATGAAGGATACGAGGCGTGCGTTGGGCAACTTGCCGGCGAGCGCGGTGAGCTCTTCGCGCAGGGGCCAGGTGTCCAGGGTGCGGTCTGCGTGGACCACGGTCACAGGGCGCTCGGAGTCCTTCTCAGCCAGCTCGGAGAGGAAGCTGAGCATGGGGGTGGTGCCGATGCCTGCGGAGAAGAGGTACAGGGGCGCCTCAGGGTCGCCAAAGCCTTCCAGAGTCAGGTCACCGTAGGGGTTGGAGATTTCGACGACTGCGCCGACTTCCAGCTCGTGCAGGATGGAGGTCATCTCGCCGTTGGGGTCGAGCTTCACAGCGATGCGGCGCTGGTTCTTTTCGCTGGGCAGCAGGGTGTACTGGCGTGCCTGGCGCAGGCCGTCACGTGCGGGAACGACGATGGAGATGTACTGACCGCCCTTAGACTCGGTCATGGGGGTCTCGTCGGCGGGCTCGAAGGTCAGAACTACGACGTTCTCACCGGTCTCCTTGCGGTCAACGAGCTTGAAGGGTGCGAACATGACGTCGTTTGCCTGGGAAGCGTACAGGCCCTTCTCCAGCTTGATGAGGGCGTTACCCATGAGCCAGTAGACCTCGGTCCATGCCTCAACAATTTCGGGGGTAGCCAGGTCGCCCAGGTTAGCGGCGATTGCCTCGAAGAGGTACTTGTAGACGGTGGGGTATTCTTCTTCCTTCAGGCCCAGGGATGCGTGCTTGTGTGCAACGCGGGAGAGGACCTCGTCCGGGTAGGAGTCCGGGTGCTCGACAATGTAGGAAGCGAATACTGCGATGGAGCCAGCCAGTGCGCGAGGCTGAGTGCCTTCAAGCTGGGAGGAGCGGGAGAACATGCCGTCCATCAGGTCGGGGCGGGCGGCGAACATTCGACGGTAGAAGTCGGGGGTGATGTCGTTAATGCGCTCAGCAATGATGGGCAGCGTTGCCTCAATAATGGGGCGGGACTTCTCGGAGAGCATCGGTGTGTGCCTTCTTCCTGTGTGGTCACCTCGGTCATTGTGGCGAGGCCCCTTAATATCAGTATTGCGGGGCATTCACTCAGACAGCTTAGTTGGTGACAGAGTGTTTATAAAGCACCCTTACCGTAGCATTTTGCGGGGTGTTTGCGCTGAGTGCAGGTCACTTTCTGTGGGATATTGAGGGGGCTAGGTGAGACTTATGGTTCAGCTTGACTCAAAGAGAGAGCCGAGCGTCACACTATATATTTTCAGCACTGTTTTTGAGTTCGCCGCGTGACTAGCCCCGGAGTGTGCATAAAAATTCTGGCATGGAAATATACTTACCACGGAAAGTGTGCAGTATAGTGCAAAAATGAATATGGTCACATTTTCTGCATTTGAAAAGCAAATTTGCAATATCTTGCATTTCCTGCACATTTTCCGGGTTCATGCAGGTGCCGGCAACCGCGCACGCAGAGTCAAAAAAACTCCCCCGCGGCCCTCAAAACCCCCACGAAACACCCCCGCGCGAACCGCCTAGCAACCCCCGCATCAAGCGCAGAAACGCCCAAAACTCCGTGTTAAAAACTCTATGGAGCCTCCCACCGGAAAGCTCCACAGGTATCACGTATCTCTTGAATACTTACGACTAGCGCCTTACAACTAGCGGGCAGGCAACGCGTTCTCCGGAGGCCCAAAGCCCAGCTCAACAAACACCGGGCCAACGGGGCGCGCACCGGCAGTCAACTCGCTAATGGCCACCGAATCAACCGATGCATAGAATGCCTCACGCGCCTTCGCCAGCACATTGCGCAGGCGACAGAACTTATCGAGGGGACAGTGGCCATTCTCATCCTCGCACTCAATCATGGGGATATCGCCCTCAGTAGCGCGAAGAATAGTGCCGACGGTTGCAGAACGACCCGCATCGGAAAGCATGACGCCACCGGCACGACCACGAGTCGAGTCCAGGTAACCCATGTTCACAAGGAAAGCTACAGCCTTCGCCACGTGGTTGTAGGGGGTGTCCACACCTTCAGAGATCTTCTGGGTGGAAAGCTTCTGACCGGGCTCCAGAGCAGACAGGAGCATCAGAACGCGGAGCGAGACATCCGAGAATGCTGTCAAACGCATGGATACTCCTTCTAATCTCTCGTGCCGCCACATATCAATACATGCAGCAGTGGATATGCGCAGCTCGTGAAAGCCGTGCGCGTTCAAAAATCTTACATTGGCATTGTATAGGGGCGGCGAGGGGGCAAGAAATTATAACTAGCCGCTTCTGTACCCAAACCACCCCGGCGGGGAGCTTAAAGTATTTCTCAAAAGCAAGTGGACTGCATAGCCTTACACTCACGCCTTCGCAAGAAAATTTATCATTCTCCCTGCTGGCAGGGATTCAAATTTCCCCTCAACGAAAGGAAGGAGCGGAATCTCACCGGGAGATTCCGCTCCTTCAAAGCGCTATACCGCAGGTATTAGCTGGAGTGTCTTAGTCCTCCAGAGCCTTAGCCAAAGCATCGCGCTGCTCACGAACCTCGGCAGGCAGCTTGTCGCCGAACTTAGCCAGCCACTCGTCGATGCCGGGCAGCTCAGCAGCCCATTCTTCCTTCGAGACAGCCAGAGCAGCCTTCAGCTCTTCCTCGGAGATTTCCAGACCGGTCAGGTCCAGGTCTTCCTTGGTGGGAACGGTGCCCAGGAAGGTCTCCTGGCCGCCAGCCTTGCCGTCAAGGCGGTCGAAGATCCACTTCACAACGCGAGAGTTCTCGCCGAAGCCGGGCCATGCGAAGCCGCCATCGGGGGTGCGGCGGAACCAGTTGACGTAGTAGACCTTCGGCATGTTCTCTGCGCCGTGCTTCTTACCCAGGTCCAGCCAGTGCTTGAAGTAGTCACCAGCGTTGTAGCCGATGAAGGGCAGCATAGCCATCGGATCGCGGCGAATCACGCCGACAGCACCCTTAGCAGCCGCGGTGGTCTCGGAGGAGAGGGTAACTGCGCGGAACACGCCCTGCTCCCAGCTCTCGGACTCGGAAACCAGGGGGATGGTGGTCTTGCGGCGACCACCCAGAACGATAGCGCTCAGCGGCACGCCCTCGGGGTCGTAGTACTCGGGAGCGAGCATGTCGACCTGGGATGCGGGGGTGCAGAAGCGGGAGTTCGGGTGAGCTGCCGGGCGGCCGGACTCGGGGGTCCAGTCCTTACCAGTCCAGTCAATCAGGTGTGCGGGAGCCTCGTCGGTCTTGCCCTCCCACCAGACGGAGCCGTCGTCGGTCAGTGCAACGTTAGTGAAGATGGTGTTACCCTTGGCGATAGCCTTCATAGCGTTCGGGTTGGTGGAGTAGCCGGTGCCCGGTGCCACGCCGAACAGGCCAGCCTCGGGGTTGACCACGCGTGCCTGGTGGTTCTCGTCGAACTCGATCCATGCGATGTCGTCGCCGACCATCTCAGCCTTCCAGCCGTCAATGGTGGGCTCCATCATTGCGAAGTTGGTCTTGCCACATGCGGAGGGGAACGCTGCGGAGATGTAGCGAACCTTGCCCTCGGGGTTGGTGACCTTCAGGATGAGCATGTGCTCCGCCATCCAGCCCTCATCGCGACCGATAACGGATGCGATACGCAGTGCGTAGCACTTCTTACCGAGCAGTGCGTTACCGCCGTAGCCGGAACCGAAGGACCAGATCTCGCGGGTCTCGGGGAACTGGACGATGTACTTCTCGGGGTTGCAGGGCCAGGGAACGTCTTCCTGACCGGGCTCCAGGGGTGCACCGACAGAGTGCAGAGCCTTAACGAAGAAACCGTTGGTCTCGTTCAGCTTGGCAAGAACGTCCTTACCAATGGTTGCCATGATGCGCATGGAGCAGACAACGTATGCGGAGTCGCTGAGCTCAACAGCAATCTTGGGGTTCTTAGCCTTCAGGGAGCCCATGACGAAGGGAATAACGTACATGGTGCGGCCGCGCATGGAGCCCTCGAACAGGCCGGTCAGGGTCTGCTTCATTTCGACGGGGTCGCGCCAGTTGTTGGTCGGGCCTGCGCCTTCTTCAGTCTCGGAGCAGATGAAGGTGCGCTCCTCGACGCGCGCAACGTCGTCGGGATCGGAGAAAGCTGCGTAAGAGTTCGGGAATTCGTGATCGCTGAGGCGAACGAAGGTACCGGCGTCAACCAGTTCCTGTGCCAGGCGGTCGTATTCTTCCTGAGAGCCATCGACCCAGTAGATGTGTGCGGGCTGGGTCAGGGCCGCAACTTCGCGAACCCAATCCAGAAGGCCCTGGTGGGTAGTGGGTGCACTCTGCAGCTCCTTTTCGAGCTCAGCAGAGAGAGTACGAGTTGAGGTGTCAGCCATTGACGTTTTCCCCTTCAATCGGTGGCCCGGATACTACGTTGATCCGGATAGGTCTGCGGTAACAAAGAAGCAGTTAAACACTACAAGCGTGCAAATAATCGTGAATATGCACGCTTGGACAGTCTCCACTTCCTCGTGATGCTTACAGAATAACGCATTAATGCGCGGTAGAGCTTTCTATGACATCATTTCTTATGTTCTGCGCATCACATTCTTAGAGTACGAGAGGATTTCTGTAAAGAATTTTTAGGGCTTACGACGGGATCCTCCGGGGGATTTCAGGGACCTGCAGTGCCGGTTTTAGGGTGCCGAGAAAATATTTTGAAAAAATTTTACGACACGAAAAACCCCGGAATCATGCGGCAAAACGGGGTACTTTCGATTCCTGCGGAGGGGATTTTGGGTCAATTTCGAGTTTTTCGGCTTGCATGCCCCCGAGGACATCCGTATAGTAGTACCTGTTGCCGCGACGGGTTGAAGAAATCCGAAGCGAGGAACATGCGCCTGTAGCTCAACGGATAGAGCATCTGACTACGGATCAGAAGGTTGGGGGTTCGAATCCCTTCGGGCGCACCACCGATCCCCGGTTTTTCGGAACCGGGGATTTTTTGTGCGCCCAGAGATGCGCTCAAAAAGTACCCCACCGAAAGCGCCGAGTACAGCACAAGGCACCGCACTCAGGGCGGACGGCGCGGCACGCAGAAACCACAGCGCATAGAGATACCTATATAGGGGTGCAGCAAGGACGCTCCACCACCTGACGCTGTCCCCGCTGTGTCAAAAAGCGCCCCAACCTGTGAATCCGCAGATTTATGCTCCCAGATGACGTGCTCCGGGGCACATCCGCCAAAAAACGCCTAGGATGGAAAGAGGACCCTCCACGCATAGGTTGGAGAGTAGACAACGCAAAGGAGCACTATGGCACAGCTAGCCATTCCGCAGTCCCTGATAGGTGCGCTCATTGATATTGCTGATTTGGGAACCCTCGATTACTTCCCGCCCACCGAACGATGCGCCCACTGGTCCCTCTATGACGCGCAGCGCCAAGAGCTCCTCTGCCCCTGCGCACCTGCCGCCAACACCACCGCGGAGAAGCTCTTTGAGGCCGCGGCGAAGATTCTCTACGAGAATTTCCCGCGATATATCGATTCGCCCGAGGAAATCATTCCTTATACTTCCCGCCAGGAACTCGTTGCCGCCCTACGTCGCGGCGATGAGGAAGCCAGCGACACTAAGCCTCTTGAAGAGGAACAGAACGACCTGCAGGCAACCGAAGCTGCCGAAGCCTCCACGGCTGAGGCTCCCGTTGCAGAGGCCAACGAGGGTGTAGTTAGTGAGGACGCCGCGGTGAGCGCATCCGCCGCTCCCAAACCTGCAGCACCGGAGCCTGCAACCCCGAAGCCCGCAGCGCCGAAGCCCGCACCCTCCCCCGCGCTCTTTGCCGCCCGCGCGGCACAGGCACCCGCTCCGGCTCCCGGTATGGTTCCCAGCCCGGCTCCCAGCGTGCCGGAAGAAGCATCTGTGGAAGCACCCGCAGAGGCAAGTACAGAAGAGACGGTTCCGACGCCCGCCACGGTTGCTCCCGCAGCGCCCAAGCCCGCAGCGCCCAAGCCTGCGGCACCGACTCCCGGTGCTCCCTCGCCCGGCATGTTCCGCAAGTCTACGCTGACCTTCCGTCCGCCGCGCATCGAAGAGTACCTGGAGGGTCTGCGTGCCCGCCAACAGGCTGCCGAAGCCGCAGAAGCTACTCATACGGCAGTATCTAGCGAGCAGGCACCTGTTGAAGAGTTGCCCGTACTCAGCCAGTCCCTACCGAGCGCGCCGAAGCCCGGTGCGCCGGTCCCCGCTACTCCGGCTGCCACCAGCGCACCCGCCGCAAAGCCGGTAGCCGCCGAACCGACCGGACCTCGCGCCATTACCGCCGAGGATCGCGAACGCAACTACCGACTGCGCCCGAGCCTGCGTACCCGCCTCGAACGAGAAAATATCAGCGAAGAGCTCGTGCGCACCATCCTGCGTGAAGGCGCGGCAGAACGCCTCAACGACTGGACGATTCGCTTCACCCACGACGACTACCGAGTGGACGTAAACACCGCCTCCGCCGAAGTTATCACCGTTATTGACGAATACGACGCCGAATACAACGAAGCGGCACAGGCATCCCTGGCGCACGGCGAATACAACTCGCTCAACGCCCTGGAACTCGAATTCAGCGAGCGCGCCCGCACCTTCTTGAAGAAGAACCCGCCGTTCGTTTTCGACCTGATGCTTCAGGCGCTGAGCAGCCCCGAAAGCGTGCGCATGGCTGAAGGCTGGACCCGCATCTACGCGGCGCAGGGTCTGGAAATTGCGATTTCGCCCGATGAGCGAACCGTTCAGGCGCTGGCGAAGACCCCGGATTTCCATGTTCTGCACGCCGAAACCCTGCGCAAGGCACAGCTGGAAGAGCTCAGTAATACCCTGGCGAAACAGGCAGAACATCAAGTAGCCCAGGCAGAAAACACCACCGAGGAGGAGAAATAATGTCCGCTAAGCAGATCACCATTCCTCTCGAGGTGTACGTTCGCTTGCAGGAGCTTGCCTCCCTCGCCGCCTATAGCTACCGCGATGAGCAGGGCTCCGAAGAGAACACTGCACACGATAGGCCGTGGGATTTGCTCTCCAAGGACGGCGCCTCCCTACTCGATGAGAACGGCGCGCTCAAGCCCGAAGCGGCAGAACTCTACTTCACCCTCCTACCGCTCATTGCCCAGGAATTCATGGAGCAGCAGCAGGCACTCGTGGACGCATACCGTCAGGCACCCAAGCCCGCCGCCGCACGCGCCAAGATTCGCCCCTCCAACCAGCGCCTCATTCCGCTGACCGAGGTGCCGCTGGAGAACCAGCGTATTGCCGCGCGCATCGAGAAGGAATTCTACGGCGACGTGCCGCCGCGCCGCCGCATCTACGGTGTGCTCCCCGGCGTGATGGATTACATGATGCGCCACGGGCTCACCTACGAACTGCTACTGGACATTATCGAATCCCCCGCAAGCACGGTGGTTCAAGAAAGCGCGCAAGAGAACCGCTACGGCCGCGAAGTCACCCTCTACACGCATGAAGAGGAAGGCTACCAGGTGGTGCTCAACCCCCTGACCGCCGAAGTGCTCGCGCTACGCCCGCTGCAGGCTCTCGCCGGAGGCTACCAGCTCTCCCCCGAGGCTCAGGCTCAGCTCAAGTCGCTCGGACTGACCGGCGAGTACATTGCCCGCATCCTCGATGAGGCCGAGGACCGCCGTCCGATTCCCGGCAGTAGCCGCACCGTGTACTCGCTCAATGGCTACCAGGTGGAGTTCTCGCACTCGGACCAGCAGGTCATTCGTATTAGTCGCGGCACCGCGCCCAACCGCAACCCCTTCGAATCGCAGCCGAGGATGAGCGGCACGAAGAGGCAGCGCGGCCGCAAGATCCCGCACGATGTGGATGCGTTCGTGCAGCTGTTGCAGGAGCACGGCTTCACCATCACCATGGGCGGTAAGCACTACGATATTCGCCACGAGAAGCTGGCTCCGGGTCAGAAGGCGGTCACCTCCGTGACCCCCTCGGATTCGCAGCGTTGGCACCTGAACTCGGCACGCCAGATCCGCAATACCTTCGGTATCGACCTGCGCTACGCCGATCCGCGCGATAGCGTGCGCGGTATTGTGCGCGGCCCCGGAGGAAGCGTCCAGAATGCCGATCACCGCAGCACAGAAAAGCAGGAGGCCGAGAAGGCTACGGAGAAGGAATCAGAGTAGGTCTTCGTCACCGTTAGAGCACGCCTGCGCGCCGGTTCTTTATACTGCCCCCAGCATGTCTTTGCATCTGGGGGCAGTATTCATATATGCCTATATCCCGCGTTGTCAGGGCAATACGGGGTAGACTGGGGGCAATACAGACATGCTATTCAGCATAAAAATTAATATGCGTTCCCGTGATATGCGTGACGGTAGGGTTGGGGATGCGCCACAAAGTACGGTGAATAACAGCCCCTACCTCTACAATAGAAACGCATCACTACAGAAGAAGGAGAACGCATGGGCGTAACGATTAAGGTCACTGACGAAGCAGGCGTAAACTACGACATTCAGTGGGAAGACCACCACACCCTCCTGGAAGCCCTCCAGGCTAACGGCGTGCCGGTCCTCGCAACCTGCGGTGGTAATGCATCCTGCGCTACCTGCCACGGCTTCATCGACCCCGAGCACTTCGAAGCTTCCGGTGAACGCACCGAAGCTGAGCAGGACCTGCTCGACATGGTCGACGATGTCGCCAACGAATACTCTCGTCTGTGCTGCCAGGTCGAGTACGCCCCCGGTATGGACGGAGCAGAAATCCAAATGCAGGCGGCGATGTAATGATGTTTAAATCGGCTCAGGTACTCGCATCAACCACCCTCCTCTGTTGCGTGCTCGCGCTCAGTGGATGCGGCGCGTCCCAGGCCGGTCAGGAAGCTGAAGGCACCTCGGCGCAGCCGAGTGCTTCGGCTTCGGTCAAGCCCGGTACGATTCGAGTAGCCTCCGACGGGGCTACCCCTTCTGTGTCTCCGGGCTCCATTACCGTGGTGAATTCCCCTGACGCGGAGCACCGCGAATCTTCCTCTGAGCACTCCGAGTCTTCTTCCCACACCGAGACTCACGAGTCGAAGCAGAACTCTGACTCTCATTCTTCTGATACCTCCCGCGAGGGTTCCGATCAGAACAAGTCAGACGACTCTGCAGATTCTCAGCAGGATTCCCAGAAGAGCTCAAACTCGTCGTCACAGTCGGGTTCTAACTCTTCGGGTAGCTCCTCAGGTTCTTCGAGCTCGTCGAATTCTTCCAATTCTTCGAACTCCTCGGGTTCCTCGGAGAAGTCCTCTAATTCCTCCAGCAACACTGTTGCTGAGGGGCCGACCCAGTGCGATCTGGATGACCTGAACATTTCAGTTGCTGTGGGAGAAGGCTCCCCCGGCGCCCGAAACTACACGCTGTATTTCCAGAACTCCTCGAATTCTTCTTGCACCCTGCGCGGCTACCCGCGTGTGGTTCATGCGGACTCTTCGGGAACCTGGGTCGGCCGTGAGGCATCCGCCTCTGCTGAGTACATGAACTCTGCGGGCGTGACCCTCAAACCAGGCGATAGCACCACCGCGGTACTGCGTTCGGTGTACCCGGCTCGCTTCGGTGACGATTGCGGTAGCCGACCGGTTCAGGGCTTCCTGGTGGGTCTTCCCTCCGGTTCCGGTGGCGTGATTGTTCCGCTGGATACTACCGCTTGTTCCTCGTCTGTTCCGCAGCTGTCGGTGGGTCAGTTTGGTGCCCGCTAACGCGGCGTTGCAGATGTGAATAATCTGGCACCTCTTGTACACCTATAGTTCACGCTTATAGTTCACTTGTGCACCTATAGTTCAAGGGCGGTTCCCCGTGATGGGGAACCGCCCTTGAACTATTTTTAAGCCTAGTGTTTAGCGATGCCGTATCTGCATGCTCTTAGAGGGAGCGGGTGACGTCCTCATGGCTGAAGCGTGCACCGCGCGGGTATGCGGGAGCCTCGCCGTGACCGAGGTTGACGACCAGGAACGGGATTTCTGCGTTGTCCGCGAAGAATTCCTTCTTGATGCCGGTGAAGTCTGCGCCGGTCATGGGGCCAGCGTCCAGGCCAAGGGCGCGGATTGCGGTGATGAAGTAGCCTGCCTGCAGGTGAGCGCTCAGCTCAGCGGCGGGGGTGGCAAGCTCCTCGGTGGTGTAGTAGCCCTTGATGAAGCCGGCTGCGTTGGGGTTGAAGGTGTCAGCGTGCTCTACCCAGTTTGCTTCTGCAGAGAGAATCGCGGTCACCGGTGCCGCCTGGGTCTTTGCCTTGTTGCCGTCTGCCAGGTGTGCGACAAGGCGCTCGCGTGCCTCGGGGCTCTTGACCCAGGTGATGCGCAGGGGCTGGCTGTTGAAGGCGGTGGGGCCGTAGAAGGTCAGCTCCTGAATGCGGCGCAGCTGCTCGTCGGTGACGGGCTCCTCGGTGAAGGAGGAGACGGTGCGCGGCTCGTGGAAGAGGCTGATGAGCTGTTCTTCGTTCAGGCGGGTCATGGTGAGGCTCCTTGGGGTTGTTCTCTTAGTCTATTACTTTACATGTAAAATATTACATGCTCTGCAGAAACCCTGTCAAGCACATCTTCCTCCCCCACCCCCAACAATTCAAGAGGCGCACACCATAAACCCCGCCATAATAGATACATGACCGACACACTCTCCCACTTCTCCACCCCCGTACGCGACTGGTTCCGCGCCACCTTCAGCGCACCCACCGCCGCCCAAGAAGGCGCCTGGGAGAGCATCCGCAACGGCAACAACACCCTCATCATCGCCCCCACCGGCTCCGGCAAAACCCTCGCCGCCTTCCTCTGGGCACTCGACGCCCTACACCGCGAACACGAAGCCGGAACCGCAGGCGGCACGCGCATCCTCTACATCTCACCCCTCAAAGCACTCGGCGCCGACGTCGAACGCAACCTGCGCGCACCACTGACCGGAATCACCCGCCTAAGCGGAAACAACACGGGCGAACCGAACATCAGCGTGGGCGTGCGCAGCGGCGACACCCCCGCACGCGAACGCCGCCAGCTCATCAGCAACCCGCCCGACATTCTCATCACCACCCCCGAATCCCTCTACCTCATGCTCACCAGCGCCGCCCGCAACACCCTCACGGGCGTGACCACCGTGATCGTGGACGAGATTCACAACCTCGCCGCCACCAAGCGCGGCGCGCACCTGGCGGTCTCCCTCGAACGCCTCGACGCGCTCCTCGAAAAGCCCGCACAGCGTATTGGCCTCTCCGCGACCGTCGAAAACCCGGAGGCGGTCGCCCGGTTCCTCGGCGGCATTCAGCCGGTGACCATCATGAGCCGCCCGGTCGCCAAAGAATGGGACCTGCGCCTGAGCGTACCCGTACCCGACATGGCGGCACTCGGAGGCGCCAACGACTACAGGCAAGGGCTTTACGCACCCTCGGAGGTGCCGGGCGGCGGGGGCTCGGCTTCTGCCGGTTCGCCGCAGGGCACGGCACAGCCTGCCTCCAGTGCCGTAAATACCCCGGCGAACGCGCCCTACACCCTCGAAGATGCCATTGGTGTGTTCCCCGGACAAGAAGCCGGGCAAGAACCTGGGCTAGAAATTGGGCAAGCAGACCCGGCGCAACAGGGTGATAACGCCGCGCCTAAAAATACGCTCACGATCCCGGAAGAGGTATTGCGAGAAGGGGCGCTACGTGAAGGAGCACCGCAAGACAACGCGTTACGAGACACCGCCGATAGCGAGCGCCCCGAGACCTCCATCTGGCCGCGTGTGCAGGAGCGCATCGTCGACCATATTGAGAACAATCGTTCTACGATTGTTTTCGTTAACTCGCGCGGACTAGCGGAAAAGCTCACCGCGGCGCTCAACGATATTCACTTGCGCCGCGTCCTCGCGAAGCAGGGAATCGACCCCGAAGACTACGCGGCAGGCATCTGCGACATCTCCGAGGTGCCGCCGCTCGCCCGCGCGCACCACGGCTCCGTATCCAAGGAACAGCGCACCCTCATCGAGGAGGCGCTCAAGGGCGGAACCCTGCGCTGCGTGGTTGCCACCAGCTCCCTGGAACTGGGCATCGACATGGGCCACGTGGACCTCGTAATTCAGGTAGCAGCCCCTCCCTCGGTCGCCTCCGCACTACAGCGCGTGGGTCGCGCCGGACACCGAGTGGGCGAAATTTCGCGCGGGTTCTTCTACCCCAAGCACCGCGGCGACCTGCTCGGTGCAACCGTCACCCTCGCCGGAATGCGCAGCGGAACCCTCGAGCCGCTTGCCATCCCAACCAACCCCCTGGACGTACTCGCACAGCAGACCGTCGCCGCCTGCGCGTTGGGCCCCATCAGCGTGGACTCCTGGTACGAGGCGCTACGCCGCAGCGCGCCCTACGCCGAACTGCCGCGCGCCCTCTTCGACTCCGTACTCGAAATGCTCGCCGGACGCTACCCCTCCGACGAGTTCGCCGAACTGCGCCCGCGCATCATCTGGGACCGCACCCCCACCGAGGAGGCGCCCTCCGGCAGTATTGAGGGCCGCCCGGGTGCGCAGCGCCTCGCCGTCACCAGCGGCGGCACGATTCCCGACCGCGGGCTCTTCCCCGTCTACCTGGTCAGCGGCGATGAGGAGCGCGGCCCCAAGCGAGTGGGTGAGCTCGATGAGGAAATGGTGTACGAATCCCGCGCCGGCGAGGTCATCACCCTCGGCGCGAGCAGTTGGCGCATTGAAGAAATTACGCACGACGCGGTGCGGGTCTCCCCCGCACCCGGCCAGCCCGCGCGCCTGCCCTTCTGGCACGGCGACCGCATGGGCCGCCCCTACGCCCTGGGCGTGCAGACGGGTGCGTTCACGCGCGCCCTCTCCAGCCTGGATGCCACCGATAGCGCCGCCGCCCGCCAGCAGCTTGAACAGCTCGGACTGGACACCTGGGCGGTCGATAACCTGCTCGCCTACCTACGTGAGCAGCGCGAATCCACCGGGGCGGTCCCCTCCGACACCCGCATGATTGTGGAGCGGCACCGCGACGAACTGGGCGATTGGCGCGTGGTCCTGCACTCGCCGCTCGGCTACGGGGTGCACGCACCCTGGGCGCTGGCGGTGCGCGCCCGCATCGAGGAGCGGTACGGGGTGGATGCCTCCGTCATGGCGAGCGATGACGGCCTAATTCTGCGCCTGCCCGCCATGGAGGATGTGCCGCCCGGCGCTGACCTGTTCCTTTTCGACCCGGACGAACTGGAGGCGATTGTCACCGAACGCGTGGGCGATTCGGCGCTTTTTGCGTCTCGGTTCCGTGAGAATGCGGCGCGTGCCCTGCTGTTACCGCGCCGTGATCCGGGTAAGCGCACCCCGCTGTGGCAGCAGCGTCAGCGTGCGGCGCAGCTACTGGATGTGGCGCGTAAGTACCCTGATTTTCCGGTGCTTTTGGAGACGGCGCGCGAGTGTCTGCAGGATGTGTACGATGTTCCGGCGCTGGTTCAGGTGCACCGTTCGCTGCAGTCTCGGGCGGTGTCCATGCTGGAGGTTGAGACGAACGACCCTTCGCCTTTTGCGCGCACTCTGCTCTTTGAGTACGTCGCCGAGCACCTCTACGACGGCGATGCGCCCGCCGCCGAACGCCGCGCCGCCGCGCTGTCGCTGGACCCGGCACTGCTGGCTGAGCTTCTGGGTTCGAGCGGTCTGCGGGATCTGCTGGATCCGGCGGTTCTGGTGCAGACTCAGCAGCGTCTGCAGCGCACGGATGAGCGTTACCGCGCCTGCGGTGTGGAGGGCATGGCGGATCTTTTGCGTCAGCTGGGCCCGTTGAGCGCGCGGGAGTTGAGTCTGCGTTTGCGGGCTGAATCTGCGGCGCACGGTTCTCAATATTTCGACGAGTCCGAGGATGCTGAAAACTACGGCGAGGAGTCCGGCGCGCACGCCAGCACGGCTGAGGCTTGCGCCCTGGCGGAGGAGCTGGTGCGCTCGCGCCGCGCGTTCTCGTTCATGGGAGCTGCCGATGGTTCCACCGAGCCGCAGCTGTACTATGCGGTGGTTGAGGATGCCGCGCGCCTGCGCGATGGACTGGGCATTATGCCCACCACGGCGCTTCCCGCTGCCCTTTTGGAGCCGGTCGCGGAGCCTTTAGAGGATCTGGTTTCTCGCTATGCGCGCACCCATATTCCCTTTATGGCGCAGCAGGCGGCGGAGCATTTTTCGCGCCTAACCCCGGTGGGTGTGGGCGTGCTGACTCCGGTGTTGCAGCGTCTTCAGCAGCAGCGCCGCCTGAGCTCTGGCGAGTTCCTGCCCGAGGTGCTGCGCGCCTCCGGGGCGGTCGGTGTTGAGTGGGTGGATGCGCAGGTTTTGCGCACGATTCGCGCCCGTTCTCTGGCGGCGTTGCGTGAGGAGATTGAGCCGGTATCGACGCAGGTCTATGGCGTTTTCCTGCCTTCGTGGCAGAACGTTCGTTCTTTATCCGTGCGGATTGCGCAGACCCTGCCGGAGGCGAGCGCCTACGGTGCGTTCATGCCCTCCCGCCGCGCCGCCACGGTGGTGGGCGAGAGGGTCGCGCCCCTCGGCACAGCGGAACCCAACCCGATGGCACTCAACCCGATGGATGAGAACGGCGCAGAAAACGGCACCACTCATGCGGGTCAGGACTCCCCCTCCGCCACGGAGGATCTGCTCACTGCCATCGACCAGCTGGCGGGTGTGCGCGTACCGGCTTCCGCGCTGGAGACGCTGATTCTTCCGGCGCGTGTGCCCGGCTACCAGCCGCACATGCTGGACGAACTCATGGCGAGCGGCAGGGTATTCTTCACCGGTGCCAGCCAGCTCGGCGGCGGTAGCGCGCAGAAGTCTGACGGCTGGATTCGCCTGCATTTGAGCGAGAGTTCTTCGCTGACCCTGGGCGAGGACTACCCGGAGCAGCTGGTGCGCGCGGAGAACCCGGAGCTCTGGGAGACGCTGCAGACTCCGGGCACGCTCGAGCACGCCATCTATGAGGCGCTGGCTCACGGCGGCCTGTTCGTGCCGGCGCTGCGTGAGCGGGTGGCGCAGCTGATGAGCGCGGCGGCTCCTTCCGGTCAGGTGGTGACTTTCCCGGATGCTGCGCAAGTCTCGGCGGCACTGTGGCGCCTGATGTGGGCTGGCGTGGTGACGAACGATAGTTTCGCGCCGGTTCGGGCGATGCTTGCGGGTGTCCGCAGTGCGCATCCAACCCCGGCTACCCCTGCGCGTCTGTCGCGGGTGGGTCGCCGCGGGGCGGGTCGTATTGCGGCGGCGCGTGCCTCCATGGGTAACGGTATGGCGGGCGGTTTCGGCGCTGACAGCTATGGTTCCGGCGGCTACTCTGCGTCTGCCGCCGGGCGGGGCTTACGTTCCCTGCGCGGTAGTTCTCTCCGCGGCGGGCTCCCGACCATTCCCGCTGTTGCCCCACAGGATAGCGGTCGCTTCTCGCGCGTGGACACACTGCTACAGGAGCCGGTGGAGGCGACCATTGCGGCGCTCGCACGCGCCGACCTGCTGCTGGACCGCTACGGTGTGCTGACTCGCGGGTGCCTGCAGGTGGAGGATTCTGCCGGCGGGTTCTCGCAGCTGTACCGGATTTATTCGGCGGCGGAGGATCGTGCGCTGGTGCGTCGCGGATACTTTATTGAGGGTTTGGGCGCGGCGCAGTTCGCCGCCCCCGCGACCGTGGACCTGCTGCGTTCTACCGCCGATAACCTCAGTATTCCCGCAGGTCCACAGAATTTTAGTGCGACACAGAGTTTTGGCGCGAGCGCCTACACCCCACAGCGTACCGATACGGAGCAGGTATACGGCACGTTCACGGTGACGCTATTGGCGGCAACCGACCCGGCGAACCCGTACGGTGCGGCGCTGAGCTGGCCCGCGATTCCATCTTTTGCGAGCGAGGGTGCGGGAGTGGTCAAGCACCGCCCGGCACGCAAGGCGGGCGCCTGCGTGGTGCTGGTGGACGGCGCACCGGTACTGTACGTGGAGCGTGGCGCGAAGACCCTGCTGGCTTTCACCACCGACCCGGTACTTCTGGAGGCGGCGGCCCCCGCCCTGGCGCGCCTGGTGTCCGCCGGCGGTGCGGAGAAGATTTCGGTGGAGAAGGTCAACGATGTGGAGCTTTTGAGCACCCATACCTTGAGTGTCTCCGGCGGCGAGGTTATGGAGCATCCGACGGAGGCGCTGCGTGCGGCACTGCAGGCGCAGGGTTTCTACGCGACGGTTCGTGGCTTATCACTGCGCCGTTCCATTTAGTGGGGACTAGGACCTCTTAGAGTAGGCAGAGCCTCAAGCTTAGCCTCAGATTAAATCATTTTTCTCAACCTCAACATGAGCATCATAATGCCCCGCACCCTCACGGAAGGGGGTACGGGGCATTATGTTTCCCTACTCACGAACCGGGTGGTGTTCCCGGAGTCCGCCACGTCGCAAGCGGCGCGACGGAGGAATAACCGCCCGGATGTCCACGTCGCCTTTGCCGTGGAGCACATAACCAAACATCGGAGCGGGAAGTCCTACGTTGACCTGTTGGGGCGGTTAGTAGCCGCCGGTGAGGGTGTCCACGGCACCCAGGCACAGGTCGATAGCTTCTTCGAGCCCGAGCCCGCGGGAGCGAACGGTGCGCTGATCGCGGGGGTTGAGCTGCACGACGTGCAGGGCGAAGTAGTCGACGAGCTGCAACCATCCTCCGAGAATGACGCGGGTGCGGTCATTAATTGGCATGCCGGTGCGTTGAAGCATCCATTCGAGGTAGTCGGTGGGGTTGTTCGGGAAGTCCTCCCCACCGGGGGTGGGGACACCGGCTACGACGAGGAAGTAGGTGCGCAACTCCCTGCGGAGTGCTTCCTCGGGGTTTTCATGGTGCTCGCCGAGCGCTTCGAGGACTGCGTTGGCTTCGCGTCGGGTGACGGCTGCCGCCAGGGAGTCCTTGCCGGGGAAGTAGTGGTAGAGCAGGGCGCGGGTAATGCCTGCATCGCGGGCGATAGCGCTCATGGAGGCGCCGAGCACGCCGCGTCGAGCGAAATGTTCTGCAGCAATTTTCAGAATTTGCTCTTCGCGTTCGTGCGGTTCCATGCGCAGGGCACCGGTGCGAGGCTCCGCATTCTTTTGTGAATGTTCCATAACCTCTCCTATCGCATTTTCCGGTGCTTTGGAATTGTCCGATTGCACCGCCGTCATCGGGGGTGTTCCTTTAATCTCTGCGCCCTTGCGCTGCTTCTGTCCCATTTCGACCCCTTCGTTCGAAATATCGAACTTCTGTGTCTTAATCGTACCGCTTTAAGGCTACTTTCAGCCTTTATTAAGGCGTTTATGACCTTTCAGCCTTTATTAAGGCGTTTATGACGTAGGATGCTCAGGTTAGCAGGTATTTATTTGCTTCACATCTTTTATACTTAGAAAAACCACAGGGGCTAAATTGAGGGTTATTAGTTTCTGATTTGACAGCATTTTCGAAAATACCGCACTTAAACGCTGTTTTTTGTAAAATTAATGCAGTTTTTTTAAATTAAATGTCCAATAATTTCAAAAATTTGTGAAGTTTTCGTTTTTTGTTCCACGCATTCACACAAACATTCATGAGTGTCAGACAAAACTGCATTCCGCAGCCCGAAACCCAACCCCGCGGCAATATTTCTGGCCACCTCATCGGTAGGTAGTCCAGCTCAGCTTACCTCGATCCCAGCCCCGCTCAGGTGATAGGGTTCAGGCGGTAGAGTAGAGCCATGCCCGCACAGAACACCGCACGCCCGCAGTCCAGCTCACAGCCTAGCTTACTGCCCAACTCTCAGCCCGATACGCAGCAGGGAATACAGTCCGGCGCCGTCTATCAGGCGAAACCGGCACGCCGCACGCACCGCCGCCTGCTGACCCCTCCGCTGGCTCAAAAGAACGGTATCGATCCGATTCAGCTGGTCCTGCCGCTTGTGGAGGAGCTCCCCGCCGAGCTCACCCCGAACAATACGGCTCCGGCAACCATTGCGGATTACCTGATTGCGCGCTTCTACCCGAATGACCCGCAGATTATTCACGCCCGCTTCGACACCGGCGAGGTGCGCCTGGACGACGGCACAATTCTGACCAGCGATAGCCCGTACATGCCGGGCGAGCGCATCTGGTACTTCCGTGAGCTTGCCGATGAGCCGCAGCTACCCTCTGACATGCCGGTGCTCTACGAGGATGAGCACGTGCTGGCGATTGATAAGCCGCATTTTCTGCCGACCACCCCGCGCGGCTCCTATATTGCGCAGACCGCGCTGACCAAGCTGCGGGTGCGTGAGCAGAACCCGTTGCTGATTCCGATTCACCGCCTGGATCGCCCGACCGCGGGCGTGCTGCTTTTTGCTAAGACCGTGGAGGCGCGCCGCCCTTTCCAGATGATGTTTCAGCACCGTCAGGTGTCGAAGACCTACCGCGCCGTGGCGCCGGTTCCCGCCGACCCTGCCGCCGCCGAGCAGGCGTTGAGTGCGGAGGGGCTGCAGGTGCGTTCGCATATTCAGAAGATTCGTGATCAACTGCAGGTTCAGCAACTGTCTGAGCAAGAGTGCGCGGTGCAGGGTGTGGAGCCGAATACGCTGACGACCGTGAAGATTCTGCGGACTTTCACCCCGAGTGCGCGGGCGGTTGAGGGGTGGCGTGCCGAGCCAAACCTCAACGAAAAACGAGAATGGGCGCTCTATAATTTGGCGCCTCACACCGGCAAGACCCACCAGCTGCGGGCGCACCTGAACCTTTTGGGTTCGCCCATTCTGGGCGATGTTCTCTACCCGTGGGTGCTACCCGACGCCCCAGACCGCCCGGAGTACCCGCTGCAGTTGCTGGCGTACAGCCTGCACTTTGAGCACCCCATCACCGGTGAGCGGGTGGACCTGTACAGCGGGCGTTCGCTGGCTGCCGCCGCCTAACCGGTTTTTGAGTGGGGTTCACCTCGTTCCCTGCGGTGCATCTTCTCGGCGGGCTCTCGAAAAGGGATCACGCCCGAGAGCCCGCCCACAGCATCCGGGCGCTCAGAGGGCAAAAGGTGGGATAATTTCAGACGTAATACTTCACCGCAACTACAGAGGGTCCATGAATTCCCAGCCGTCTTCCCACAACGAGCAGTCTCTGGAGTCGATTAGCGAGTACGCCCAGCGCACCTCCTCGCACGCCGCTGACGCAGCCGTCAGCGTCACCGATACCTTTGTGCATCGCATCCTCGGCGTGCCCGGCGCCCTCATCGGTTCGGTACAGGTGCCGGATCCGCGCCCGCTGAGCCAGCGCCTGAGCATTTGGCACTACTGGTGGCAGGCGCACCTGCTGGACTGCATGATTGATGCCGGTCAGCGTCACCTGCGTGAGGGCGATATTACTGCCGCCCAGGAAGAGCTGCACCGCGCCCGCGCGCTGTTGCGCGGCATTAACGTGCGTAACTACGGCCGCTTCGCAAACGATTATTTTGACGATATGGCGTGGCTGACCCTCGCGGTGGGCCGCATGAATTCTTTCTGCATTGAGCTGACCGGCGCGAATGACGTTGCCGCTCAGGATGCTGGCGCGGCTCTCTTTGAGCAGCTGGCAAAGGGCATTTCCCCGGTGGGTGGCATGAGTTGGCGCAAGTCCAAGCGTGATTTTGTGAATGCTGCGGCGACCGCGCCGACCGCTCTGGCGTATGTGCGTGCGGGCGACCCGAAGACTGCCGCCGCGCTCATGGACTGGATGAACGAAACCCTCTGGGATGCAGAACGTTCGCTCTATATTGACGGCGTGAACGTGCGCGGAGACAAGTACGAATACGAACGCAGCGAATTCACTTACAACCAGGGAACCGCCCTGGGCGCCCTGCTGAGCCTCGCCGCATCCGGTGTGCCCTGCGAAGTAGACCCCGCAGAACGCGCTGAGCGCCTCATCGTCGGCATCGTCAAGCACATGACCGAAGAGGTGGAATTCCTCTCCGGTGCGCGCCGCCGCATCCTCATCTCGCATGGCAACGGCGACGGCGGCCTGTTCACCGGCATTCTCGTGCGCTACCTGGGCATGGCGGCATCCTCACCGCTGCTCAGCGATGAGGCGCGAGCGCTCGCCTCGAACCTGGTGTACTCGACCGCACGCGCCCTGTGGGAGGGCCGCCGCGAGTTCGACCCCAACCTGCCGATGAACGAGTACGGCATTGACCCGAATGAGATTCGCGGTAAGGCGCTCGTGCAGTTCTCCCCGCGGTTCACCGAGCCGATGAGCAAGGTTGTGAAGCCCGGTGCGCCGGTGGAGCTGTCCACTCAGGTGCAGGCGTGGACTATTTTCGAGACGGCGGCGCGCCTGGCGCATGCCCGTGACCTCGCCGCCCACGGTTTCTAAAGCACTGTTTCTAAAGCACGGTCTCTAAAAAACCCTACGGTCCTTTGCCCCAGCCCTTATCTTCTCCGTTCAGCGCAGAAGGTTAGGGCCAGTGCAGAAGGTTAGGGCTAGATTCATTGCAGGGGCATGCACACGGGCGTACGGTGGATTTTATGCTTGCTTCAGAATCACAACAGGTCACTGCCAGCCCGAACGCTAACACCATTTTCATGGTGTGGAAGTTCAAGGAAGGCATCTCTGAAGATGCGCTCATTGAGGGGTTCCAGAACCTCTGCGGGCTCGTCATTAACCTCAACCACACCGCCGCGAACCGCTACTCGCCCGAGAACGCCAGCATTGTGCTGGGTATCAGCCACAGCGCGTGGCTGACCCTGGATCTGCCCAAGCCGCTGCCTCAGGAGCTTGTGGAGTTCGAGGAGATTCGGGGTCCCAAGCACACCGCGGTGTCCACTCCCGGTGATCTGCATTTCCACATCCGCGCAACTCAGCCGTCCGTCGCCTACGATATGGCGTCCGCTATTACCGCGGCTCTGCGCGATATTGCTGAGGTTCTGGATGAGGTGCACGGCTTCCGCTACTGGGACGGCCGCTCCATCATCGGTTTTGTGGACGGCACCGAAAACCCGCAGACCCCCGCGGCACGCGAATACTTCGGCATCATCGGTGACAGCGACCCCATGTACAAGGGCGGCAGCTACCAGTTCGTGCAGAAGTACATCCACGACATGACCGCGTGGAACGCCCTGCCCGTCTCCGAGCAGGAGAAGGTCATTGGCCGCTCCAAGCACGAGGACATCGAGATGAGCGAGGACGAGAAGCCCGCCAACTCGCACTCCGCTCTTGCCAATATCGGTGACGACTTCAAGGTTATTCGCGACAACATGCCCTTCGGCACCGTGGGTAACAACGAGCTGGGCACCTACTTCATCTGCTACGCCAGCACCTTCTCGACCGTTCGGAAGATGCTTATGAACATGTTCATGGGAGTGGATGGCGCCAACTACGACCGTCTGCTGGATTTCAGCACCGCGGTGACCGGCACCCTCTTCTTCGTGCCGACCGTGGATATGCTCGGCGACTTCGCTGGCTAACTACACCGGCTAACTTCGCCGACTAGGGCTAGCTAAACCCAGCTACCCTGCCTATACCCCAGTCTGCCTATACCCTAGTCTGGCTGTGCCCCAACCTGACAGTACCCGCGAAAACCCCGCCTCCGGCAAGAGAGGCGGGGTTTTCCGGTAGGCTAGGGTGTAGACATTCAGACGGAAAGCAAACAATCGAGAGAAGAATGAGCGTTCTAGATAACTCTTTCCCCACCGAGGACTTTGGCTTCACCATCACCAGCCGCCTGGCGGACACCGCCTCCCCCAGCGCTGAACGTGTAGAAGCCAACGGCGGACAGTTCCGCGGACGCACCGGTGTCATCACCACCCCGCACGGACAGATCCAGACCCCCGCCTTCACCCCCGTGGGCACCAAGGCAACCGTCAAAGCGGTCCTGCCCGAATCCATGAAGGAGCTCGGCGCTCAGGCTCTGCTCTCCAACGCCTACCACCTGTACCTGCAGCCCGGCCCCGAAATCCTCGACGCGGCAGGCGGCCTGGGTGCCTTCATGAACTGGGACGGCCCGACCTTTACCGACTCCGGCGGCTTCCAGGTCATGAGCCTGGGCTCCGGCTTCAAGAAGGTAATCGACATGGGTACCGTCGCGGACGCTAAGGGCGCTGACGGCCGCCCCCTCGGTGACGACGACGTGGCAAAGGGCAAGGAACGCCTCGCCCACATTGACGACGACGGAGTGAACTTCAAGTCGCATATTGACGGCTCGATCCACCGCTTCACCCCCGAGGTGTCCATGCAGGTTCAGCACCAGATCGGTGCCGACGTCATGTTCGCCTTCGACGAGCTGACCACCCTCTACAACTCCCGCGGCTACCAGGAGGAGGCGCTCGAACGCACCCGCCTGTGGGCGCTGCGCTGCATCGCTGAGCACCAGCGCCTGACTGCAGAGCGCGTGGGCAAGCCCTACCAGGCACTGTTCGGCGTCATTCAGGGTGCACAGTACGAGGACCTGCGCCGCAAGGCGTGCCAGGACCTCGGCTCCATGCCCTTCGACGGCTTCGGCATCGGCGGTGCGCTAGAGAAGGAAAACCTCGGCACCATCGTGCGCTGGTGCGCCGAAGAGCTGCCCGAATCCAAGCCCCGCCACCTGCTCGGCATCTCCGAACCCGACGACATCTTCGTCGGCATCGAAAACGGTGTAGACACCTTCGACTGCGTATCCCCCACCCGCGTGGCACGCAACGCCGCCGTCTACTCCCCCACCGGCCGCTACAACATCACCAACGCGCGCTTCAAGGCGGACTTCTCGCCCATCTATGAGGGCTGCGATTGCTACACCTGTACCCACTACACCCGCGCCTACCTGCGTCACCTGTTCAAGGCGGACGAGCGTCTGGCGGCGACCCTCGCCTCCATCCACAATGAGCGTTTCATCGTGCGCATGGTGGATGACGCCCGCGAAGCCATCAAGGACGGCACCTACTTTGAGTACCGTGACGAGTTCCTCGGCAACTACTACTCCGGCAAGAAGCCCTAAACCCGCTCTTCAACCCGTTTAAGGAGAACCCTATGAGCATCACTCATGTTCCCGATGAGGAGCTTCTCGTCTTCGACCACGAGATCGCAGCCCCGGTCGAGGACGTCTTCGGCGCCTACCTGGACCCCAAACTGCTGGTCCGCTGGTACGGCCCCGCCGGCTGGCACGTACGTCCCACCGACGTTGTCGTGGAGCCCGTCGTCGGCGGTCTGCAGCGCCTATCCATGATCAACGAGGTGGACCCCTCGGTGTCTTGCATTTTGCAGAGCCGCTTTTTGAGCATTGAACCGTTCAAGGAGCTCGAATACGCCGAGCAGCTGCCCGACCACTTGGGCAACCCCGGTAGCGTGCTGGTGTACCAGCGTCACCGTTTCTTCCCCGAAACCGTGATTACCGCCGACGGCGTGGGATCCGGTACCCGCATCGTCATTGAGATTGGTCCCATGCCCCCCTCAGTTCACGAGGAGGTGCGCACCACCTGGCGTTCGACCTTCGCCCGCCTGGATGACGTGCTCGCCACCCGCGCCCGCGGAGAGCTCTAAAACCCACCGCGCTGCACTCGCTGCCGCGCCAGCTGCTTGAGATAGCTTCGAAACACGCAAGCGCCGCGTTGACGAATGACTCGTCAACGCGGCGCTTGTGTTTAAGACCTGTGCCTGTGGAGTGTGAGCCGTGAACTAGTTGGTCAGCTTCACGGTAATGACGGTGCTGCCACCATCCAGGGACACGCACTCGGGGGTCGCACGATCCGCACCGTCGCCCGACTTCCAGTAGCAGCGCGCCGACATGACGGTACGCTCACCATTCGCCTTATCGGTCACCTCGGCGGGGTTCTGCACCACAAACTGGCGGATCAGCTCACGCGCAAACAGGCAATCCACCGCGCCGGAGGTCACCTGAACCGTAGCGTTGTGCTTCAGGTAGCCGGTAGCGTCCATGCTGCCGCAGCTACCGCCCGCAGACTGAACATCCGAGCTGGACAGGCTCGCAGTGCTCGACGCCTTCGCCACAGCGCTCGCCGAAGTATTCGCCTTAGCCGATGCGGAGGCGCTCGCCGCCGCGCTCGCCTGAGCAGTCGTTGCCGGGCTTGCGGTGGTGATGGTTCCGGGGCTCACAGTAGCAGCCGCGGTGGGGGTGTGAACAGTACCGGCAGTCGGGGTGCTTTCAGTGACCGTTACGGTGCGGGTGGGGCTGGCGCTTGCCTTCGCGCTCGTAGCGCTCGGGCTAGGGGTTGCGGTGGCGCTCGGGGAGGCAGTGGTGGCGCCTCCGGAGCATGCCGACAGCGCCAGCAGGAGCGTAGCGCCCAATGCTACAGGGCTGTAGCGCTGAGCGGTGCGGAGCGTAGAACGAGCCTGGGTAGAAGTCTGGTTAGAGTGCTTCTGTGCCGGATGCATGGTGACCTTTCTGCGTCATCGGGTCGGGTTCCTCATCAGTATTCTAAAGACGCTACCTGTGAGCTAGCTATACGGAATCTTAGGAACCCGCAGGGTGCCCCTCCCCCTGGGTATAACGAGATGGGGGCGTATCGGGAAGAATGCAATAGGAGGGGCTCCCCGGCATCGCGGGGAACCCCTCATGAGCTATTCACCGCTCATTGACTCTGGCGCGGGCGCTTAGCCTTCGTGCCTGCCACGCACCAGAATAGTGTGCCCGTTTCCGTCATGGCAGCTTATCGAGCTATTCTCAATCTCGCCGAAACAGGTCAGCTGATGACCCTCAGCTGCGGGCACAGTCACCACATCCCAGGTGTGCATCATCTTCGTGTTTGCGGTGGTGGTTTCCGCGTGCAGAGCCGAGGACTCATTCACGGTATTCACCTCGCTGGCGCCGGTCAGGAAGTTCATGCGAGTCACCTCCACCGGACCGGCAAAAGTACGACCGACCGCACCGTTACCGTCACCGGTCTGCTCACCGGTGCGGCGCTCGCACACCAGGGTTCCATCCGCGGGGTTCAGCTCGCAGAGGGTGCGCTCGTCATCGCTCTTGAAACGGTAATAGCCGGCACCGGAATCGTAGTAGGAGGGCTCCATGAGGAAGGGAATCGGGGGAGCATCCGGGTTTTCCAGACGAGCCACAAAGGCGACATCCTCACCGATAGTGCACTCGGGGGCGCCGCGATCCTTGCGACGGTTCTCAGCCATCGCGTACTGCGGGTTCCAGTAGCAGGTGGCGTCCTGAACCTTCGCAACCTGGTGCTCGGTCAGGTTGTCGTCGGCACGCGGGGTGGTGATGTACTCGGTCAGCACGTCCAGGGCGTGGGCGCAGTCCACGGTACCGCGCAGCACCATGATTTCCGCACCGGTCTTCAGGTAGCCCTTGCGTCCGATGTGTCCGCAGCGCTCGCCGGCGGAGGCGCGTTCAACCTCCATCTTTTCGGGTGCGCGGGGAGTCTCAGCGGCGGTAGGGTTCGCGGCAGAGGTTGCCTTCGCCTCAGCGGGGGCGGAGGATTCAGACGCCTTCGCCTCGGCACTCTCAGCGGGGGCTGACACCCGAGTCTCGGTGACGGTCGGTTCGGTCTTCTTCGTCGGTGACGCGGTGGAGGAAGGGAGCGGGTACTGCGAGTGGTTAGCCGTGTTGGAGGGGCTGGGGCTCGACGAAGAGTTTTCGCTCTTAGAACCGCCAAAGCAGCCGGTCAGGGCAAGGAGCAGGGCGGCGGCGCATCCGGTGACGCGCATCGTGCGGCGACCCCAGCCGACGGGGTCTGCCTGAGTGTGGTGAAACGACATTGTTATCTCCTGGAGATGAACCTTTTGCACCCTTTGCAGAAGGTATTTAAAGCATACGCTTAACCCCCTTCAATGCCGTTTTATTACAGCGGAGCGCCGGTATCTACCCCTACTTCTGCGGCAGGTAGGAGCTCAACAGTTCACGTTGCTCGGGGCTCAGTCGAGTCAGCCGCCCCGCGATGGAGTCCCAGAACGCCAGCACGGTAAAGGCGCGCACGCATTCACGGCCGTCCACCGGGGAGAGAATCGAGTAGCCAATACGCACGGATGCGGCGCTCACCTTCTCCACGCTCAAGCGCACCGGCACGGGCTCACCGGTGTAGGGCAGCTGAGCCAAGTAGCGGATGCCGTGCTCGGCAATGAGTGCCTGCACGCCCTCGGCAACCAGGTCAAAAAGCGGAATCGGAGGCTGCGGTGCCACGGTAGGCTTCTGTCCAGAGGACGGCGGCGGGCCGAAGAGCGCCACGCGGGCTTCTTCCATGACCGAGAGGATAGCAACGTTGTTGACGTGCCCGTAGGCGTCCATATCACCCCAGCGGGCGGGTACGTGCACCAGCAGTTCAGTGGTACCGGCTTCAGAGGCGGAGGTCTTTTCAGAGGTCTTTTCGGGGCTGTCTTCGCGGTTCTTTTCGTGGCTTTGCATGGTTTAACTCTACTCCCCCGCCGCTTTGAGGGGGCTCTTCGTACGAATCCGCAGGGTACCGCAAATGAATCAGCTGATGATGATTCGGGTACTAGAAATATATTTGGTAGTTAAAGCGATGAGGCTCGAAAGCTACGATGCTTTCGAGCCTCATCCAACACACAGACATTTGAACGCATACAAGATCATACGGTTCACTGTCTATGATAGACCCGCCCTGAGGACCAACGGTATTTTTACGGTTTTATTACGGGGAATTCCAGAAATTTTCCGTATTTTTCGTTTATTACCTTCTTGGAGTCTCTGCAGACCCCAACACGGCCCTCCGAGGAGCTACAGAACCTTAACGGCCCAGCTTTGCCGCGGTCTCCAAGGCATGATCAGCGTCGTACTTCATAGCGTCGTACTCGGCAGTTGCCTGCTGAGCCTCCACAAAGGTCTGCTCATCAATCACGTGAGTGTGGCGAATACGAGCAAAGTACAGCAGGCTCAGCACCACAAAGTAGCCCACGCCCACAATCGCCGGAACCATAGAACCGCGCACCATGAAGAGCGCAACCCACACCGCGAAGAGCAGCAGAACGCCGAGAGCCGCAGTGAACTGGCCACCCCACAGGCGGAAACCGCCCGTTGCCGGCTCAACACGCTTGTACACGATGTAGGCGAACAGAATCAGAACCCACACGGTCAACGCGCACACCATAATCACGAAAATCATGGAGAGGAACGCTTCCTTCGGGCTGTACAGCGCCAGCAGAATAGCGATCACCATGCCGCTGGTCGACAGCCATACCGCACGAGCCGGAACGCCAGCGCGGTTCACCTGAGCCAGCTGGCGAGGCGCCATGCCGTCAGCCGCCAGGGAGTGCAGCAGACGCGCACCCGCGTACAGGTTCGCGTTCGCACTCGATAGCGCCGCAATCAGCACCACAAAGTTCACGAAGTGTGCCACGCCGTGCACACCCAGCTGCTCAAAGACCAGAACGAACGGGGAAGCGTCCACCGCATCGCCCAGACCAGACGCCGAACGCCACGGAATAACAGCCACAACGATCAGAACGGCGAGCACGTAGAAGGTCGCCAGGCGAATCATCATCGCCTTCGCCGAGGAACGCACCGAACGGGAGGGGTCCTTCGCCTCCGCAGCGGAGATCGAGATCATCTCAATACCGCCGAAGGAGAACATCACAACAGCCAACGACAGCCACACAGACTGCGGGCCGTTGGGCATGAAACCGCCGTCGTTGAAGAGGTTTGCGGTACCCACCGCGGCGTGACCGGGCAGGCCGAAGAAAATCAGGCACAGACCCACCAGCAGGAAGGCAATAATCGAAATGACCTTAATCGAAGACAGGAAGAACTCCAGCATGCCGAAAGACTTCACGCTGGTCAGATTCAGCACAATCAGCGCCACACCAAACACGGCAATACCGACCCACAGGGGCAGCTGCGGCCACCAATAATTCAGGTAGGTCGCCACCGACACCAGCTCAACACCGGCGATCAGAACAGTCGCCGTCCAGTAGGCGATGCGAGTCAAAAAGCCCGCGAAGGGGCCCAGGTAGCGGGTAGCAATAGTACCGAAACCGCCACGGACAGGGTAGCGAACCGCCATTTCACCGGTTGCCGCACCAATCACCGAAGCGAGCGCAGAACCAATAGCGTAGGTGAGAATGACCGCGGGACCAGCCATCGCGATGGCGGTGCCCGAACCCAAGAAGAGGCCCGTACCGAGCGCGGAACCCATCACGATCATGGTCATCTGTCCGTGGGACAGAGAACGCTTCAGGGTGCGCGATCCGGCGGTCCCCGCTGCAGCCTGGCTGCGGGTATCGTCGTTGTGGGACACGAAGGTGCCTTCCGTCAGTACGCCTTAGGGGCGTGGATGTGCAATGTGTGCTCGCACCCGGCTTCTGCGGCTTCTAGCCTTGTCGACGGGTACGAATAGTTAACTATTCTACGGGCACACTCACACCGCTCAGAACGGTGCCGTCTAGGGTACAAAAGCGAAAGGCACCGAACGGGGGTGCTCCCCCATCCGGTGCCTTTTATGTTTTAGCCTCGCGTGGCTTTCACGCTATTTAGTGCTGTGCCGCGCTGGTGTCTTCGTCGGCGTGCATAGCGTCCAGGTCGGGGCGCTCATAGCCGCCCTGAACCTTCGAGGAGATGGCGTAGCCAATAGAAATCAGCACGAAGAAGACGATGCCGACCATGATGGATTCCTGAACACCCGAGCCGGGCAGCATGAACATTGCCGCCAGGGTCGCCAGGACACCCGCCAGGGCAAGACCTGCGGTGACGCGGCCACCCAGCACGGTGAAGGAGGAGGCGTCCTTCTGGTCCTTCTTGTACGCCTGGTAGGTCAGCAGAATCATGATCCACACGATCAGGATGCACAGGGTCACCAGCGCCATGAGCAGGGCAAAGATGTCGCCAATCTTGGCAACAGCCATCACGGTTGCCACGACAACGCCGGTGAAGGAGATGAGCAGAGCCACGACCGGCACGCCGCGCGAGGAGGTGCGGGCAGCCGCTGCGGGAGCCATGCGGTCAGAGCCCAGGGCGTGCAGCAGGCGGGTTGCCGCGTACAGGGAGGCGTTAGCGCCAGAGAGCGCAGCAACGAGCACCACGAAGTTCATGATGTCCGCCGCGAAGGGGATACCCAGCTCGGAGAAGACGAGCACGAATGGCGACTCGGTCAGCTCCGAGTTCTGGGCGGCGGTCTGCCAGGGCACCAGGCACAGAATAATTGCCATGGACACCACGTAGAAGGTGGACAGGCGCCAAATCATTGCCTTCACGCTGGTTGCCACCGAGCGTGCCGGGTCCTTCGCCTCCGCTGCGGAGAGGGAAATCATTTCCACGCCGCCGAAGGAGAACATGACAACAGCCATCGAAATCCAGATGGATGCGGGGCCGTTGGGCAGGAAGCCGCCGTCGTTCACGAGGTTTGCGGTACCCGCCGCGGCGTGGCCGGGCAGGCCCACGAACACCAGCAGGACACCAATCACCATGAACACGATGACGGCAGAAACCTTAATCGAAGAGAGCATGAACTCCAGGGCGCCGAAGGACTTCACGCTCACCAGGTTCAGCACCAGAATAATTGCGCCGAAGAGGGCGACGAACACAGCCAGGGGAACGTCCGGGAACCAGTACGCCATGTAGTGGCCAACCGCCACCAGCTCAGCGCCAGCCAGCGGCACGGTACACGCCCAATACGCCCAGCGAGTCAGGTAACCGCTAAATGGGTTCAGGTATCGGCTCGCAATGGTGCCGAAACCGCCTTGGACGGGGTGACGCACGGACATTTCGCCCGCGCACGCAGCAATGGTTGCCGCAATCATCGAACCAATAGCGTAAGAGAGGATTGCGCCGGGGCCCGCAATTTTAATGGCGGAGGAGGATCCCAGGAACAGGCCCGTACCCAGCGCCAAGCCCATCGCAATCATGGTCAACTGGCCGTGGGAGAGGGAACGATTCAGCGAGTCGTTCTTCTCCGACTGCTCGGGGGTGTCCCCCTGCAGCTTAGACATAACGTATCTCTTTCTTAGACATGCTGTGTATTGAATAAAGCTGAAATGGCAATGCCGCCCAGTCGTTAGGCCGGGCGGCTCTGCACATCAGCTGTCAGGAGGTTAGCTTATGCCACGTACTCGAGTTCGTGACGCTTGAACCAACCAATAATCGGGTAGCTGATTGGCATGAGGAGCACCTCGACCAGGCACTTGTAGATATAGCCGATCAGTACGTAGTTGATGAATGCTTCAATGGTGGCGATGCCGAGCACCGGTGCCGCAATGGAGCAGAAGATGACGGTATCGAGCAGCTCACCGACCAGGGTGGAGACGATCATACGCAGCCACAGGAAACGGCCCTTGCTTGCCTTCTTCATTGCCACCATGACCCAGGCGTTCAGGGTCTGGCCGAAGAGGTAACCGAGCAGGGAGCCCACAAAAATCTGCCAGACCGGACCGAGAACCTGCGCGAACGCCTCCTGGCCGTCGTAGAAGCTCGCAGCGGGCAGGTGCACGATTAACAGGAAGCACAGGGCAGCAAAAGCAGCCGAGCCGAAGGACGCCACAATCGCGCGGCGGGCACGCTTGAAGCCGTACACCTCAGAAAGAAGGTCGCCAATCACGTAGGCGAGCGGGAAGAGGAAGAAGCCACCATCGGTGTAAATGGTGGAGCCAATCAGGGGCAGCTCGAAGGGCAGCGGACCAAACTGCACGCCCTTGGTTGCACCAATATTCGAAATGATCAGGATGACGCAGGATGCGCCCAGCAGCAGATCAAAGTAGCCGCGGCGACCAGCCCAGGGCACCGTAACGGTGCTCGTCTGAGCCTTAGATTCGCTAACGGGTTTAGCCATTACTTTCCCCAAGTCTTTCTTCATGCGATGTGTTTCTTCACGTAGGGTACGAGCCCTCACGCGTGGTGGGTGAGCACGCTATGCAGGGCGCTGCTCACCGGCTCGTCTGCCACCCGAGCCTATCTAATAGTACCTATATGCCGTGGCGGCGGCAGGTTTACGGGCTTCGTTCAAGAGTGTGGACGCTTTATACACCCGGCTACCCGGTGTGGGGTGCCCGCGGAGCCGCCTTATCCCCGCGGCGGCAGAACCCCCGCACCTACAATGGAGGTATGAAGAGTCTGAGCCGCAGAGTTCACCGCAGCGGAGTTCACCGTACCGGGCAGGTGGCATCCCCGCTGGAGGCGGGGCGTGCTTTACGTGCCTCAGCGCAGCACCCGATTCAGACCTTGGTGCACCGCGCGGTTCGTGGCTCTCTACGGCGAGCGCGGAGGCGGCGGTACCGTAACCAGCGGCGGCTGAGCGCGCATATTCCGCGTCTGCATCCGCTGTTTACCTATACAGCGCAGGTTGTGCGTACCGGTCTTTCCCTGCTGGAGCCGATGCTTCTGGTGTCCTCTGAGCTGCTCGGTTACCGATCGTTTACGCATCGCGGACGCAATATCTACTACCGGGTCGATAACCTGCATCTTTTGTCCGAGTCTGAGTCTGCGCCCGGCGTACTGTTCTATTTTGATGGCGACCACCTCTCCCGTGTGGGTAGCCGCCTATTGCGCCGCACCTCTCCCCTGCGTACCGAGTTGGCGCAGGTGGCGGCTGAGTTCAATATGCTGTCGGTGCCGGTGCTGTCGCCGGGTAGCCTGCGGGAGCCTCGCCTGACGGATGCCGGCTCCTATGCGCCTCCGCTGACCTATAACTGGTGGGTTCGTGCCCGCTCAAACGGCAGGATGGTTCGTGCCCTGATTGAGAAGATTGCCCTGGCGTACAAGGTGGATATGAGCCGCGTCTGGCTTGCGGGCTATTCGGGTGGCGCGGAGTTCCTCAGCTACGAGCTGCTGTCGCACGATATTGAATGGATCCGTGGAGGCGGCGCGACCTTCATCGGTGGCGGCGGTGCCGACGGTGTGCCTACCCGGGTGCGTGAGCGGGCGGCGCTGAATCCTTCCTCGCATGAGCACCTGTTGATGAGTTGGCATGTGGGCGTGTTGGATGGGCGTTCGCCGTCGGGTCGTCGGCGCATGGCGACCAGCGCGGAGGGTAGCTGGTCGGCGCGTATTGCGGTGCAGGAGGGTAGTGCTTTCTATGAGGGTTTGGGGGCGCGGACTTTGTTGCAGGTGACTCCGGGGCGCGGTCATACGGGGTATCCGATTGCGTCGTTGGTGGGTGCTGATTTGACGGCGGCGACTCGTTTGGGGTTCTTATAGGGGGCGGTTATTTCGTCATAAACGTGAAAATTCGCATGGATTGGGCAAATTTCTTGGTGACACATTCAATAAATTCGTCATTTGCTGACGATTTGAGGTAGAGTGTCACTATGCCTCGTATTTCTGCAGCAACCAACGCCGCCCAGCGCGAGAACACCAAGCGTGCCATTCTCGACTCCTTCGGCGAGATCCTCTACACCCGCGGCCTGCCCGGCCTGACCATGACCGACGTCGCCAAGAACGCCGGAATCGGCCGCACTGCGGTCTACAACTACTTCGCCGACATGGGCGAACTGTTGGTCGCTTACGCCCTGGACGAGACCGAACGCTTCCTCAACGAACTGCGCGTCGGCCTGGAGGGCATTGAAAACCCGATTGACCAGCTCGCGGTCTACATTCGCCTGCAGATCAACGATTTGGCGCGCCGCCACCTGCCTCCGGGCCCGGCGATGCGTTCCATGCTTTCCCCCGAGTCCTACGCAAAGCTCGGCAAGCACGTGCACGAGCTGCAGATGGTGCTGGCGCATATTCTTTCTGCCGCCATTGCTGAGAACTACATTCCGAAGAACGACATTCGCGAACTGGCGATGCTCGTACACGGTTCCCTCTCCTCAAGTGCGGGTCGCGCGGAGGACGCACCGGATGAGGAGACTCGCGAACGCCAGATTCTGAATACTATCCGTTTTATTCAGATGGGCCTGGGCGCGCGTTTTGACGCCGAAGGCAACCCTGTTCGCCTGGACTCCGAGGAGTCTCTGCCGGAACAGTCGCCCGTGCAGGAGACGAACCTGAAGGTCGCTTCCTAAGGGTTGAGCGGGCTGAATAGCTATATATAATGCCGCGGACCTGATGCTTCTTTGCATCGGTCCGCGGCATTTTCTGTATTCGGGTAGGCGTTTACGCGGTTAGGTTTTTACGCGAGTAGGTTTTTACGCGCCGGGCAGCAGTGCCGGGGAGATAGAGTCCAGGTCCAGTACGCGCGCGTACATGACGGCGCGGCGGTGCAGGGCGTTGCGCAGTGCGCGGTGCACGCCGTCTTCGAGGTAGAGTTCGCCGCCCCATTTGACCACGTGCGGGAAGAGGTCGCCGTAGAAGGTGGAGTCTTCGGCGAGTAGGGTCTCGAGGTTGAGGGTTTTTTGGGTGGTGATGAGGGTGTCGAGGCGTACCTGCCGCGGCGGGATTCCTCCCCAGTCGGCGTGGGTCATGCCGTGCTGGGGGTAGGGGCGGCTGTCGCCTACTTTTTTGAAGATCATGGTGGTGCTTTCTGCAGGTCTGGGGCGCCCCGGCGGCGCGTGGAACCGTGGGGTTTCTGAAGAAATAGTACCAAGGGGTATAAAAAATCCCCGGTCTTAGAATCTAAGACCGGGGATCGGTGGCGGAGGATGGGGGATTTGAACCCCCGAGGGCTGTTAACCCAACACGCGTTCCAGGCGTGCGCCATAGGCCGCTAGGCGAATCCTCCAGCTATGTTTTCTACGCATTGCGTAGGCAACGAATAAAACTTTACTACGCTTTTGTGAAGCATGCAAGCCCCGAATAGGAAAAGTAACAGAAAGCACATTTATGGATGCTTATGCCCTTGTTTTTGGGCGGAGCGCCAGCGGAGCGGGCACGTAGTGCATATGACGGGTGCGAACTATCCAAACACCTGATTTTGGGCATAGAAAAACCTCTTACGCACCCGTCATAGCTCGAATACCCTTGCTACCTTCCGGTCCT
>ERZ772977.198-NODE-198-length-48757-cov-5.810624_pt1 | contig 48757 bp, 52 predicted proteins | sample MGYA00511131_ERZ772977 | MGnify/ENA primary metagenome ERZ772977 (study PRJEB29015, sample SAMEA2737935) | human oral metagenome | biome: human oral; feature: human-associated habitat; material: dental | place: China | collected 2151 ...
CATTGACGTTGAAGAGGTGAGAGGTTCGAATCCTCTATTGCCCACCAGATACGACGATTGTATAACTCTTTATCAGTTACTGATGAAGAGTTTTTTAATGTCGTAAAGGAGTATAGAAAATGACAGTCACAAACTCAGATAACATCGTATCTCACGTTTCTCGTGCATATGTAGAGGAACGTATTTCAAAAAAAGAAAATAAGCCATATAGCGTATTGACTATTGAATGGATTATGCCTAACGAGAAGATTTATAAACAATCGGTATTTCTCTCTTCTGAACAATTGGCTCTTATAGAGTCTTCAGTCGCAAAAGAAGCTCTACTTTAGTTGTAGGGCTTTGTATTTTTGGTGCTTACGCTTAAAAGTAAGTCAAATGTCAAGATAGAAGCAGCCAGAGTTGCCATTGTAGCGGGCTGGTAACTCAGTGTTATATTGAATAACTAAAAGCTACAAGAAAGGAACAAAGCAAGTTATGAAGCTTATTGAAGCAGCTGACGCTACTAGCATCATTACGACAGTTATTGGGTACTTTACTCAAAACTGGCCTGCTCTTGCGATTCTGATTGGCTTCGGCGTTGGTCTGAAGTTATTCCGCAGCTTTGGCAATCGTGGCCTAAAGGGGCGTTTCTAGTAGTTGGTGAGATGTACGACCTCCACCACGCGTACATCTCACACCTTGCTTAAAATTAATTATGAAGACTATCGAGATTGTACAGTTGATCACCCAGACTCTATCTGCTAACTTTTCTTCCCTTTTAGCAATTATTGCTGTTGGTGCTGGTGTAAAGATAGTCTTAGATATCGTTTTTAAGTCGCTTTATTCAGTTACTAATTCTAGATAGGAGTGATTATGTCGTCTACAGAGTTACAGCTAATTTTAGACAATTTTCTTGTAAAATTTTTTGTTATTCTGTTTTCTGCTGCTATCTGTTGGTACTTTATTGGGCGTATTAGCTACTCTGGAGGTGGTAAAAAATGAGTCCTAAAGAGATAACAGATTTGTTTCTTAATTTGTTGACTTTAGCAGGTTTGTGCTTTCTTTTGTATTTTCTTTACGTTGATCTGATTGGGAGGCACAAAAAATGATGGTATTATTTTCTCTTTTCTTTCTTTTTTTGCTTATGTTGGTAGTCTTTTCTATTGACGAGGAGCTTGAATATCAAAAAATGCTTAAAAGTGACAAGGATAGTACAAAATGAAAAAACGTTTTCATTGGCTTTCTGGCGCGTTATTGATTCTGTCTTTTTCGCTTTTGTCTCCTTTTGGTTCAGTTTTAGCCCAGAGTCCTTCTGGCTCTCTTCCTGAATTTCGTGTTACTAAGAGTCTTTCTCTCCGCAGTGGTCCGGATTCTGCTGATATAACTACTCTCTATTATTCATATCTTTTCAAGAGAGAGGATGTTGAATGGACTTATTCTTGTAGTCGTTTTATCAGTCGTTCTGACGCTGAAAATTCGTATAAAAAAGCGATTCAAGGTGATGGTGACTGGGTGATTACAAATACTACTTATAAAGATGGCGGTGTTGATAAACATACTGTGGAGCTTTATTGGTCTGAGTCTAAGTCTCAAAAACAGGTTTTAAGATATGATTATGCCTATGGGTATCATTTTAATGCGAAAGGTTTTAACAAGATAAGGTTGATTATGCCGTCACATGATACTTTTCGTGTTGTTTGTGATAGTTCTCTTTCGCCTGGTAATGTCCCTATGACTCTTTCTCATCTTAAAAATGATTATTCTATTTCTACTTTTTTGTCTACTCCTGATTATGAGCTGAGTTCTGAATTGAAAGACGTTAAGATTACTATTCCTAAGTCTCTTCAAGATGAGATTTTACCTGATTTTGAATATGATGTTGTTAATAAGAGGATTTCTATAAAACATTTAAAATATCGTGATCGTATAACTCTTGACGCTTTTTCTTATTATACTAAGGATGGTTGGCATCTGGTGGATAATACTTATCAAGTAATGTTTACTGTTCAGAATCGTCGTGGTGGTGATGTTGTTGATCATCGAGTTATTAATGCTGGTGATTCTTTTTTTGTTGATGTTCCTAATTATGGTGAATATTCTGTTCGTGCTAGCTATTCTGCTAGGGCTTGTTATTCTTATGGTGCAGGTTCTGTGACTCCTGATTATTGTATAGACGCTTCCCCTGATGATACTGAGTATATAAACTATAAAGAGCGTTTTATGTATATTACAGTTGATGGTAAGAGACATTCTGGCTCTACTGTTGATTCTGTTTGTATTGAGGGCTTCTGTGAAGAGAATAAAGAAAAACCTAAATATGAGGATTGTTCTCAGTATGATTTTAACTTTAATGGACTTAAAATTCCTTCTCCTGGCTCTATCGCTTGTGCTGTACGTAATTCTTTTATTTGGTTTTTTACAGATTTTCTCTTTGGTATAATTTTTCCTAAAGTTGAAGATATAAAGGTGTTGTTTGACGACTTGTTGAATACTATTATAGACAGATTAGGCTTTTTGGCGTTGCCATTTACATTCATTAAAGGTGTTTTTACTACAGTACAGGCTATGACTGTTACTAATAACACATGTGCATTGAGTCTTACTGTTTTTGGCTCTACTGCTAGTGTTGAATTGTGTAAATGGCGTTATCAGTTACCTCAGATGTGGTCTTTAATGCAAACTGTCCTACAGGGTGGTATCGCTATAGGTTTCTTGTGGACCTGTTATAGGTTGGCCAATAGGTTCTTCGGTATTTATATTGAAGATTACGATGAAGAGGATGTTGAATCTAGTACACGTTCTGTGCGTTGGCTTGATGAACGTACAGGTGAGGTCGGTGATTGGGAAGAAAGGCGAAAAGAGGATTAGCTATGATAGTAATGTTTATTCTGTATTTTATAGTTACTATAATTAAGTTTATTTTATCTCTCATATTAATACCGGCTGCTCCTTTAGTCTTTCTTAATGCTATTAATAATGTTGTGCCGTTCTTTGCTTTTCCTATAGTTGTTTTACGTAATTATATAGGTGATACATTCTTTAGTGCTATGCTTGTGATGATTGTCGTAAGTATTACTGTGTTTATAGCAATACGTCCTGCTATTTGGTTCTATAACAAAGTGAGGGGTCATTAATGCCTAATATTTTACCATTCGTTTCTAAGTCCTTTAATTTCGATAAAGAAGCTATTAGAGAAAATAGACGTAATCGCAAGGATCCGGATTATTTTCAACCTTCAGGTATTCAGACGTTTTTCGGTGAACAAGGTGACGGTAAGACTATAACTTTAATTCATTTTTATAAGAAGATTGCTAAAAGGTATCCAAAAGCTATTGTGGTTTCTAATATTATATTAAAAGATCGTACCGCTCTTAAATTTGATGGTTCTTTAGATAAATTAAAGGTCATTCTTTCTAATGAGATCGATACTGTTTCTAGCTATATCTATTATTCTTCTTTAGAAGAATATGCCCTTGTCAATCAGTGTGTTCGTAATGGTAAATATGGTGTGATAATTATTACTGATGAATATCAAAATTATTTTTCTAATCAGGACTCTCGCAATGTTCCACCCTGGGTCATTCATCAGGCCGCTCAGAATCGTAAACAGAAACGTATTCATCTTGTCACTTCTCAGGATTATGATCAGTTAGTAAAAGCTGTACGTCGTCGTTCGGATATTGCTTTTAAGTGTAAGTCGTTTGCTTTGCCGTTTGGCTTGTCTGCTGGCCCCATTTTTACGATTTATTGGGCGTTTATCGCTAAGAAGTTGGAGTTTGATAATAATGGCAGGCGTGTTGACGGGTCACGCCCTCTCAAGATGGGATTCTTCTTTCAGTCACAGGCGTTGCGCGATTCATATGATACCAATCAGGTAGTGTTTACTGGCTCTCAGGCTGACGGCGTTTATCTTGCTTCACAACCTACTGTCACGATAAAGAAACTTGCCGTTCCCCTTAGAAGGCGAAAGGGGGTGTTCTCCAGGTAGAAGCGACTTTCTGATCGGCGCGAAAAGTTGTGCTTTTCGCGTCCGGGCGGTGTCTATAGGCTCGCCCGTAGGGCTACTTGATAACCCAACACTTAACAAGCGTTTACAGAGGTAAACAACACATAAAAAAATAACATATTGGGGGTATGTTTAATGAATCAATCTTTAACCGTAATTGAACACATTACGAAAGAATACCCTAATAATATGTATAAAGTTACTATTTTTAATCATCCTATAATGCTTCCGCGTCCTAAATTAGGTCATAAGCCTAATAGGAATTCTGAACAACCGTCAGACAAAGCTATTGAAGAGTCATTACGCCGTACTCGTACTTCTATCTTTGATTATGCTCTATCTAACAATTTTTCTTATTTTGTTACTTTTACTTTCAATCCTAAGAAGGTTGATAGGTATTCTATAGAATCTACATCAAATATTATGAAGTACTGGCTCAATCGACAGAAAAAACATTCTCCTAATTTTGCTTATTTACTTGTCCCAGAGTTTCATAAAGATGGCGCAATTCATTTTCATGCTCTAATGCGTGATTATAATGCTGAATTGAAGTCTACTAATGTTTTTCAAAATGGTAAGCGTGTTTATAATCTTACTGGTTTTACTGCTGGTTTTACTAACGCTCAGAAGCTTGATGATGATCAAACTAAGGCCGCAGCGTATCTTACTAAGTATATTACTAAAGATATGATTACTCGTTTTAATAAACGCCGTTATTGGTCTTCTAAAAATTTATACAAGCCTGTGAAACGTTATGAGTCATTAGATGAATTAAGGCTAAGTCAGTATATTCATGATGATAATTTAGTATTCTCTTCTGATAAATATAATATGTCAATTTATCAATTTGAACGTAATCTAGATATTGATTCTATTTATGATTTATTAGTTGATAGAGATGTATGCTTAACTTCAGTTGTTTCTACTAATATTAAGTTTCATCAAGCGTCATTACCTACCGTTTTCAAGCAGACTCGCCCCCTTCCGCCTTAATTTTTTGTTTTCAGGTAGTCTTCTATAATTTTTTTTATTTCTGTGGTTTTGTTATAGATTCCTATTGTACAGAATGCTGCCATTACTATTATTACAACCACTAGAAATGCTATTAGCGCTATTATTATAATTATACTTTCTAGTTGATTTAGGTTTAATTCCATGTTTATTACCTTTTTTTGTTTTTTTAAGATTAATTTCTAATTGCATTATATAACATAAATTGGAGGGTAGAAAGTGATTCTTTATGAAAATATCTGAAGCCTTTAAGCTTTATATTTGCGATTATGTATTAAGGGCTGGTAAGTCTATTAATACTGAATCTAGCTATTTAAATATCAGCAAGTCCTTGATCTCATTTTTTGGGGATGTGGATATTGAAAGTTTGTCTTTTTCGGATTTTAGAGATTGGCATAACTTTGTTTCATCTCGATGGAGATCTAATACCGTTCGTAATGCTATCTCTTGCATTCGTATGGTTTTAAAGATGGCCGCAAGGAGAGGATTTAATGTTATGGATTATGAAGAGTTAGTTGTCCCTAAGCGCGAGAAATATGTTATTCAATACTTATTACCAGAGGAGATTGAAGATTTTATTTCCGTTGCCTCTCGCCAATGTAGAGGCTATGGATCTATGAATCGATTGCGCAATATTGCTATATTACGTTTATTTGCCGCATCTGGCATTCGTGTTTCTGAATTAGTGTCTTTGAATCGCAATAGTATTCGTCATCGTAAATTTACAGTTGTTGGTAAAAGTAAGAATCCTCGTGTTGTTTTCATTGATGAGGTCACTGAAAATGCTATAGATAATTATTTGTCGTGTCGTAATGATGACAATCCTGCTCTCTTTATCTCTCATCAAGGTAGTCGCTCTAGGCTTACTCCTGGTGGCGTTCGTCGTATATTTGAATTTGTATGTACTAATTCACATTTTACCGACGTAACGCCTCATACAATTCGCCATTCATTTGCTACTACACTTCTGGATAGAGGTGTTGAATTATGTTATATATCTGATTTATTAGGTCATCAGAGTTTGGATACAACGCGTATTTATACACATTATACTAATACAAAATTACAACATATTTATGACTCAGTTATGACTTAAGTGTGTTATTATATATGTAGTTAGTAACTTTTATAGAGTACTACATTGACGTTGAAGAGGTGAGAGGTTCGAATCCTCTATTGCCCACCAGATACGACAAAAACATACCCTTTATTAATAAAGGGTATTTTAATTTTATCGATGTAAGCATTGACATTATAGAGCAAATATGTTAATATCCATAGTATGAGTAAACATAGCTCACCGCAATTAGACACAAAAATCAAACAATCATACTCCTTGTTGAGCAAAGCGCAACTTCATTATGAATACAACAGGAAGATTAACGAGGAGAGATCTGTGCTGTCTGCTGATCCGCGCAATCGTTAGGCCTCTACTTAATACACAGTAGCACTGAAAGCCCCTGTAAATGGGGCTTTTTATTTTACACAGTGCTTTTCCACTAGATTTTTTTATAGTTATATGACAATATATTGATATGATATGTTTAAAATGTTTTCACGACAAAACCCGCATAGTTAACTCTCGTCAAAATAAAAAATATCCGACAACATGGAGAAGACATGTGTGTAAACGATGCGGACACTCTTTTACAACCTACGAGAAGCCAGTAATTCACCTTCCAGTCCTATCGAAAGAAAACAATATTAATAACTTCTCTATAGGCAAGTTAATCATCAGTATTGCACGAAGTTTTAATCATGATAAAAAAGCAGCTGATTTTTATAGCTACGATTTAGCAAATACAGTACAGGATAAGCTATTACTTCTACAAAACAAACATACAATATCGACACAAGACATAGCCAAGATCACCCACTCTACTCTACAGAGTTTTGATCAAATATCAGCCCTACAGTACGCTGCCCAGCATAATCTAATCACTAGTCAGCGGAAAAGGCGCGGTCGCCCCTCTTTTTATTACCCCGAGAACGACCCTTGTCATTCATCTCAACAGTAGTTTTTTCCGTTACATCAAATTTATCAAGATACTTACCCAGTAAAAGATGTGTCTGAGCATTGTACGAAGCCATTGAACTGTATACAATAGCGATTACCGGCATCAAAGCCCACTGCATAACCATAAGTATATTCCTACGCTTCTTATATCTTTCTGGGCGTGGAGGCAGAAGCTTAAATGATACAAAAATTAACACCAGTATGCCCACCATTGCCACCTGCTGTATCAGACTTACTGTATCGGGCAATTGATGAGCAGCAACACTACGAGCAGCCTCACCGTTTAATACAAGCGGCGCCCATCCACCAAACGCAACGATTAGTGCAATACAGGCCTGTGTAACATGTCCATCTAATAATCTTATAAACCTTGCCAAGCTCGGTAAAAACCTTACCTTCCTGTCCTTATTGAATACATTGTTACCAACATATGCCACATCTGAAGCGCCATAGCTCCAGCGGCGTAATTGAATAAACTGAGCGCGTAACGTTTTTACATAGCCATTAGACAATACCGCATCCTGATAGATTGGAATGAACATTGGCACGACCTCATAATTGCCATTGAAATAAAAATAGCTACGCCAATATTGATGTCCGTCTTCGACAATTGTACGAGTACTCCAGAAGTTCATCTCCACAAGCGCACTCATAGGTTGTGCATGAGATGCAAAATTGCGCAAAGAGTAAGGCCTCATAGAGCTAATGATATTCCAAAATGAATTACCTGTCGCCACCACTCTCATCGGCGCAGGTACGTCCCATATATTATTAGTAAACAAGCATATTGGCTGGAACGATAAATGCTTCCTATCTTCGCGCGTAATATATTCATACGTTAAATAATCAAAGTAGTGCTTGTGGGGCTTATTATCGCAGTCCATCGTTGTAACTATTACATCAGAAAAGGCTATTCCTTCATTTTGTAAATACTGCTGCAGCCATTTGCCAGCATAGGTAATATTCCCTCCTTTACCAACAACCTCATTTGGTAGGTCTTTTGGATGCTTTACTATGTGGAAAGAGTGAAAATTCTTACCGTACTTTTCCTTTAAAATATGGGCTGTTTTATCAATTTCAGCGCCACCACGTTCTTCGTAAGCAAAAACAACAATCAAACGCGTCTTATCGTAAGTCGTCTCTAAGACTGACTTTAGTGCAGGCTCTATCACCTCAATACTTTCATTGTATGCCGGCATTATGAGGGCGTTGTAAATATTACCGGGCTTTGAGAAATGCCCTTCCTCTGCAGCTGACATAAACCTCAGATTTTCTAGGTGTTGTTTATAAAGCAACGCTCCAGAGGGGACATCTCTCAGCCTAGAATACGATTCTTTTGGACTCTCTAAGTCCATTAAACGCCTGCTCCAATCAACCCTAGATGCTCTTTCCATGTTTCTGTGACCACTAACCACCCTATAGCTAATGGCAATCGTCTTCACAAAAGCGACTAAAATAATGGTCAGAAGATATATTGACGCCAGAACAGGATTAACTATTGATAGAAGAATGAGGAGAACGATAGCTCCGTAGCTTAACAATCCCGGTAATATTTCAAAAAATCGATATTTTTTTGTTCGTTTGCCAAGTGGAATTTCAATATCCATACATTTATCCTAATGATGCAATTTTAATAATTGAATATGCCAATGCAGCCAAAACAATCAAGATGCCCAAAGTCAACCACAGAAAAAATACAGCCATACTGCGCTTTTCTAACGAAACCAACTTAATGCTTAATATAGAATGTCCAAATACAATCATAAAAGCTAGAGCAATATATCCGAACAAACTGTACCAATGGTTTCTATAAAAGTTTGCAACTCCATACGCAGTGTAGCGAGTGATAACCTGCGCCTCACTATGCTTAATAGATGTAATCAAGAATATAGAGATAGCAATAAAAACTATGATATTAACAATCAAAAGGATAGATATTCCACGATCGCTTAAAATGGTTTTTATCGATTTATTGACAGTATCTTTCATAAAATGGAGCCGTTGACTGGGCTTGAACCAGCGACCTGCTCGTTACGAATGAGCTGCTCTACCAGCTGAGCTACAACGGCAAACTCCTTAAGAAATTATAACAAAAATAGAGGGTTTTTCAAACCAAAAAGATTATTTATCAATGGAGATAAAATATTTTACCTTATTATTGTTCTTAAGATAATTAAACCGATTATTAAATTCTGTTAGCGGCACCTTAACGTAAGAATAATTTACCGTATTATCCTCAAAACTGTTAAGTGTCACAAAATAGTAGCCGTCGCCAGCTAAGGTTTTTAGTGGTTCTGATATTTTACCTTTTGCTAGCAATGTAGCAGATTTTGTCAATCCACCATCAGAGTTGTCCGTAGAAACAGACAGATTAAATACAGGCTGGACTTTATTACCCATCTCATCAGCAATATCTTTTAAAGATTTTCCACTCTTCACCTTATTTTGGATAGTAGACACCAAATCGTCAGCCGTCTTATCAATCTTAAACGATACTTCCTGCTTTAATAAGGTGTATTTCATTGCTATCTTTAGCTCATCCATAGACCAGTGCAGATTATCTTTTACTACAGATTCATAAGCAGACTGTGAAAGTTTGCTGGATTCTTGTTGCTTTTTAATTAGATCCTGAACCTTGTTGTCGTCAACTGTAATATTATTTTCTCTTGCAAGCCTTTTAGCGTATGCTACCTCTAGGGCTTTATTTATTGACTGATTTTGATAAAACTTAACTTTATCTTTTTGATCAGATTGCCCTTGGGTCTGCAGAACAGCCAGCGAGCTTCGATGGTACAGCAAATAATCACTATAATTCGCATTTTCTCCATCTATATTCGCCACTGGAAGAGGCAAAATTTTAGTAATTCTATAGGCAATATCACTAGTATCTTTCCACAAGTACAGCTGAGCCCAACCAAGACCAACGAAAATAGCTAAAATTGCCACGCTAACAAACATTGTTATCCATACCAACCGACGCTTAGTATACTGGATGGGATATTTATGCTTACGACCAGCCGCCAAGACCTTTTCGCGATGCTGAGCTACAGTATCATTTGTAATCCTCGTAGGTAGCTTCTTTGGTTGTTTTTTATCTTTACGATTCAATAGATTTTTCATTATCACCCTCCTTTTTCGCCGAAAGTTCTACCGCATCCTGTAGTTTATTATAGACATCGTCCGGATGCTCTACATTTTTTATAACAAGATCACCAACAAACGTCTGAATAATAATTGTGCCAAACTTAAACATCTCCCCACTAAATCCTGGAATATTATAGCTAATATTTTGAATTTTTGATAATTTCAGCTCAATTACGTCCTTACCAAAAAAACCATGCTGTGTAATTTGACGGATTCTCTGATCTGTAACAATGTAATAAGTGTAAAACCACATCAAAAAATGGTAAGAAAACAGTACCAGACCAAAAACAAAACTACCAAGAAACAACCATAATAAATTCAGGTTATCTTGCCAGATAAGAAACGGTAACGACCCGAACGCCATTGACCCGAGAAGTAGGTAAAACCCTTTACGCATAGCAATAATATGACGACGAAATACGAACAATAGCTGCTCCCCGTCACGCTGTCCATCAAATTGCTTATCTTTTAGCTGTCCTGTCATATACGTGGTACCCCGGGCAGGAGTCGAACCTGCAACCTTATCCTTAGGACGGATCTGCTCTATCCAGTTGAGCTACCGAGGCACAACCTAATTATACCACGAGTAGCTCTCAGGTAGACCAGCCTAACGCGTAAACTTCTCACTTAGTGTATGATAGCTAACTAGCTCCTCCGGCTTAAACCAGTGGTTAATCTCGCTAACGGCCTCCTCTGGGTCACCTGAAGCGTGGATTAGGTTTGGCACACCCTTTTGGCACTCATCAGCATAGCCAAAGCTAATATGAGAATAGTCGCCACGAATGGTTCCCATATCTGCTGACTTTGGCTCAGTTGGACCAACGATCTTCCTAACGACAGCTACAGCTTCAACTCCCTCTAATACCATTGCTATGACCGGACCATCCATCATCATATCTAACGTTATGTTTAGCGTACCCTCGCCCCGACGCGTAGCCAGCTTACCTATATCCTCATAGTGCGCATAGTAATGGTCTCTAGATGGTGATGTCATTTTTACACCAACTATCTTCAAGCCGACTCGTTCAAAACGTTGTAAAATTTCCCCAACTATTCCTCGCTGAACAGCATCAGGCTTAAAAACTATCAGCGTTCTTTCAACGCCACAATATTTTTTTTCACTATCTGACATATATTGCTCCTTTGCTCATTATTATTTTTATTATAGTACCAAAAATAGATGATTTGATAAACCAGCCCTCTAACTGTAAAATAAGTATATGTTTATATCAGAAGCCCTAACTGATTTTCTAGAACACTTGGAAGTCGAGAGTGGACGCAGTCAAAAAACTATTATAAATTATCAGCTATATCTAGAGAGATTTATCGATTTTGCTGGCGATATACATGTTGATAAAATTACATCAGAGCTAATTAGGCAATATCGTCTCTGGCTAAACCGTTATAAAAATGACAACACAGGCGAAAGCTTATCTTTAATCACACAAAGCTATCATCTAATTGCACTTCGAGGGCTACTCACATACCTTTCTCGACGCGATATCAAAAGTTTGGCTGCGGATAAAATTATCCTACCCAAGACTGTCCGGAAACAAGTAACTTTTCTACAATATGACGAGGTACTGCGAATGATTGAGCAAATACCAACCGACACCGAATCGGGGCTGAGGGATCGGGCAATTGTTGAGCTACTGTTTTCCAGCGGCCTCCGCGTCTCTGAATTAGTCAACTTAAATCGGGATCATATAAACCTAAAAAGGCGCGAGTTCATGGTGCGAGGAAAAGGACAAAAAGACCGACCAGTCTTTATATCAAAAGGTGCCGCCGAACATGTATCCACATATCTGAACTCAAGAACAGATAGCCTACCTGCACTATTCCTAAGTTACAGTAAACGAACCATCACACCCAGTACTTCTGGCGATTACCGCCGGCTAAGCGCTCGTAGCATTCAACGAATGGTTAGCCAATATGCACGCCTAGCTGGCATTACCAAACACGTAAGTCCACACACCATGAGGCATAGTTTTGCAACCGACCTTCTAATGAATGGTGCCGATCTACGCTCGGTCCAATCTATGCTAGGACATAGCAATATATCAACAACTCAGGTATACACCCATGTTACAGATCAACATCTAAAAGATATTCACGAACGCTTTCATAGCGATACATAAATTACCTTTAAGGTTTGCATCGACCAGCAACGGCAGATCCGCTACCATATACGGAGAAATCTTTACAGAGGCTATTCTTTAGCTCAATCGCGTTATCTGGATAAGCAAAATCATCGCCAATTTGCAGACGCGCCTCGACTCGTCTAAATAAATTACTCGCTCGTCCCGTTGAGTCAACTATAGGCTGAACTCCATCGAAATTTACGATAGTGCCATCCGTTTTTTGAAGTGAAACTTTTACGCTGCCACCCTTGTATATGGAAGTTAGCCTCAAAAAAGCCGTTTCGCTGCCTGCAGCAATTTCGTCAACATCAATCACCGCCTTGCACGAATATTCGCCAGAAAATTTAAAGGTCTTGCTACAAGATACTATATTCGTTCCATTATTATGCTCATTTCCGTCAGTTGCCCTTGGTCGATCTGACGTCTTGCCAGAAACTGCAGTTCCATCTTGCCCTGCTACATCTGACCTCAATACGTTTGGCCGCAAAAAGGAGGTGACGCCAGTCGTATCCAATGTTGATAAGTTAAATGTCGGCCCTGGATTAATTAGCTGCGCCCTCATCAATTGAGGAGTGTTACTATGCCAGCTATTTCTTGCCGGCAATTCTCCTGTGGTAGATATCTCGGTATTAACTGCGTTTGCGCCACCAAGGTTACTTTCATCATCACGGCGATACCACTCAATTGATATCCTATTAAATGAGCTGGTTGCGCGTAGCGGTATAAGCTGAGATTTATCTTCAATAGATTTATATATAAAATCCTGAGATTTCATAGTAATCTTTACGCAAGTATAAGCTTGATCAAATCTCTTACCAGCGCCGGTACCCGTCTGAATAATAGTATCGCCCGATGCACTGCCACCGACAACACCAGAGGCGGCAACCATATTACAATTAATCGGACCATTGAGTACTCCTGCAGCCTGAATATTTCCTGTTTGTGCAGCACGAACTACTCGCTTGGCATCTTCAACCCCGGCCAAAGCAGCATCATAAGCACTCTGCGATAAATCATTATTAGAAGATTGTCTCTGGTCCATAATCATCAATCGCATAAATCCAATTGTGACAATAGTTAGTAGCATCGCCCCAAAAATAACCGCAAAAAGCGATACAGCACCCGATTGTCGCATACCTCTACCCATTTGTCCTCACAATCATTTCAAATTTATTTATAGAACAGAAATCAAAATTATTATCTGTCTCGCTCGGATCTTTACAAGAAGAATTTCTAATTTCACTCATCTTACTTGTTCCTAAAGTGAAGGTTAATTTGTAAAGAGCCTCCCTGGAATCATCCGATGTGATCTTCTCTAATGTAACTTCATGCATACCAATTGAGCCATCACCGCTACTTATAGACCTAAGTAAGTTTGATGATTTTGCTAAATCAACCGTCTCTGGATACTTACCGGACCCATCTTTCTTACATAAGCCACCGTCAGCGTCAACTACCCGCACCAAGTTTATCGGATTGCCATCAACTTTAAATAACCTATTTGCGCCCAGCAAACTAGGATCGTCCAAATATCTAGGGTTGTTCCAAACATACGAATGAGACCCCAGGCAGAGCCTGCCAGTTGCCCAACTGCTATTGTTCGGCACCCGCAGTCCAGAACTATCAATCTTATTGGCGTTTGCCTGCAAAAAATCTCGTCGAATTGTATCGGAGATATCTCGTCCTGCCTGATTAATATCACGCAGCACCACACCCCGACTATACATTCTGCCCGCCTGAATACCCACCATAGTAATTGACAGTAGAAGAATCGAGATAAATGCCATCGCAAGCATTAACTCAACAAGCGTGAATCCCTGTTTATCGACCCGAGTCATACAACCTCACAATCGTACCAATTGTTGCTGGCATTTTACTGCCAACTGGCATCCAGCAAGCTTTTATATACGCATCATATTTATTACTATCCCTACTGCCTACGGCCGTACTTGGCTTAACAAGCCTAACCGCTATTCCATATGTTTTTTTAGTACTACTATCAACTCGCGCATAAGTTTCTGCCGGTTTATAATCGCCTGGATTATTTAAAATACTGATCTTAGAGCCGAGTGAAGGTGTCGCAGCCAAGGCAAACTCTTTATTAGAAAAGTTGTCAGGACAGCTTTCTGCACCCAAGCCACCCTCATTGTCATTAACCGAGGAAACACTTACGGCGTTATTATCAGCCAACTTTTTCCAAATATCACTCTTTGTGTCATGAGCATATCTTAGCATTTCTGCCTGCGCATCAACCTGCTGACGTACCAACGTCGTCTCTAAGGCATACTGGGAAATAGCCATGCCCCGATTCATAGTTTCTAAAGTAATAACAGCAACCATACTAAAAATCGTTACACCAAGCAGCACTTCTACGATAGTATCACCCCTGCTAAATTTACGCATCAGCACACCCTCCGGTAGCGCTCCCCACGACAACCGCATCAGCAGAGCCTGCATATGAACGCAAAAAGATAGAAAGCCGCTCATTCGGCAACCAACCATCATCATAAATACAAATTTCCCGCTGTTGGCGCTGCTCGCCAGCGGACTGTACTATGCCTGCACTATTCTTATTATTAACAAAATCCGTTAAATTATCGCCAAATCTACTAGTGTCCGTCCTGATGTCTAATTGTCCTGTTTCTGGATGTCGATACATTAAGATGGATATATAAGCGCTATTTTTAGGCTGGCTAGAAAATCTAGTCTTTGCTTGCCAATTCACAGTATATTTGTCAGATTCAGCACCACGCCGATACGTCCAAGCACTACCCTTATCTGATCGGTACGCATAAACAGGGTATGTTCTATAGGAATTACCGTCAGTTGACCCTAGTGGACCAACTGTAGTAATGTAGCGACCAACAATTACACAGTCCGACTGACCGCGCGCAGTCTCCAGCCTACCGTCTGCACCGTCAATTGGGCAGACACTTTTGGACCTATCATTTTCAACATTAACGACTTTTGAATACTCATTACGCAAAAAGCCAGCATAAGACTGAACTGAGTCGCGATATTGCTGACGATTAATTGACATACTAACGCCCACCATGAGCATAGAAGTGAGCAAGCCAGAAATAGCCACAAACAAAATAACTTCAATTATAGTAAAACCTTTTTGTTTATTGCCCATCACTTCTCCATTATAGCATAAGCAAATTTTACTTAGACGATAAGAAAGCCCCATGCTAAAATTTGTTGACTAAAAAACCATGCTAATAAAAACCCTACAATCAATAACGGGCCGAAGCAAATTCTTGAAGTTGCCTGTAATTTACCCTTTAGCATTGAAGGCAGGACTAGTAACGTACCGATTAAATTAGCTGCGAATAAAGCTGCAAAAGCCAACAACCAATTACCCAAGAATAAAGCCAACCCCAAACCAAGTTTAACATCACCAAAACCAACCCAAGTTTTTTCCTCTCCATAGTGGTATTTTGAGAAAAGATAAAGTAGCAAATAAATGCCACTTAAAATTACAACCGACCCTAAAAGAGACATCAGGCTCTTTGTAAAATTATTAGCTAGCGCCAAGTTTATTATTGAAAAAATAAATCCCAAAATAATAAACGGAATATTTATGACATCAGGTAGAAGCAGCCACCTGAGATCATAAACAAATAAAATTGCCAGTAAAACTAGACCGCTTAACCACAAAGCCAGTAGCAAAACCTGCCAAAAATCCATCAATGATCCTGGCCAAAATACTACAGACAAGACAAATAATCCAGCCATGGCTACTTCTAGCAGAATTTCCGTCCAACCAATAAAATTCTTACAATATCGGCACTTTCCCAGCCTAATCACCCAACTGAAAACTGGTATGAGATCACAAAATGACAATTCGTGGCCGCAAGATAGACAGCGAGAACGATCCTTAGAAACTTTCTTTATTAGTGGAGAGAGCCTCTTTAATTCTTTCTGGTCAACCTTCTCACAAGCCTTTTTATCCTCAGCTAACTGACGAGCACGCAAACGCCAAACCTGCGCCCCTACAAAGCTACCCAATATGGCGCCTAAAAACCCTGCTATCACAAATTTCATCATACTTCTTATGGTAACAAAAAAACACAAAAAAATCAGCCCCATTAAGAGGCTGACCTTTATGTAAATGTTCCTTATCTATACATCCTGGCAGTACAATTGTTTCTGAGATCCATTGTTCTCCAACAACACCACGACAGCAGCATTGCGCGAGGAGCCATTCTCTAAGGTAATATTTGCTGGGTCGTCTGCAGATGGAGCCGGCATACTGGACGGGCACTTACGGCCGCGCATCACCTTAATCTCATTACCAGCAACCGACATTGATGAACCGGTAGCGACCACCTTCAGCTCTGAATTCTTATCATATTGATCAAGTTTATCAACATATTTGCGCAAAGACTCTTCATTGAACGTGCCACCATTACGATTAGCTGAATTCCAGTTAGTAATAGCTGCAGCAACTGTTGAGGCGTCATTCTTTCTCGACTGGTCATGCTGGCTGCGCTGCAAAGCTGGCAATGCGATAAATACCATCGCAAATATAAGACCAGCAATAGCCAGGACTAAAACTACCTCGATGATTGTAAATCCTTTTTTGTTATCTTTGTTTACCATTGAAATTTCCACCTTTCTATGGCTTATGCTTATATTTGTGCAAAAAAATGCTTACGCTTATAATACACCAAAATCACCTGGTCGTCTAGTGAATATTTATATTGCCAACCAAGCTATAGATTGGGAATAGTATTGCAGCAACCATCGTACCGGCAACTAATGCTAGAAATACCATCAGAACCGGCTCTATAGCGGTCGATAAAGCGCGGATTTCTTCATCAAGCTCGTCTTCATACACCTGAGCAGTTTTCCCCATCATTTCGTCAATCTTACCTGACTGCTCGCCGATTTTAATCATTTGCGGCACCATCGTTAAGAAATATTCCTCATTCGACAAAGATGCCGAGAGGGCTTTTCCGCCCTTTACCTTATCCGCTGCTCGGATAATACCTTCGCTAATAATCACGTTATTGACTGCATCCGACGAAATACGAAGCATATCAAGCATCGGCACACCAGTGCTTAGCAGAACTTGGCCTGTTCTGGAAAACCGCGCCATATACATTTTTCGGAACATACCCTTAAATAATGGAACATTAAGCTTAAATGTGTCTTTAGTTCTAATGCCCTGCTCGGTTTTTAGGTATTGTACCAAAAAATAGCCGCCAATAATCATTATCAACAATGCAAGCCACCAAAAGTGAATAAAAAAATTAGCCACATTAATCATGATTAAAGTTATAAACGGCAGACCTTTATTTAAGTCTCGATATAATCCCTCAACCTGCGGCACCACCGTAAACAACATAAAACCAACCACTAAGATAATCACCGCCAAGACAATTGATGGATACATCATAGCACCACGAATCTTGCTCATCATGGCAGCATCTTTTTCCTGCTGAGCGGCTAGCCTTTTCAAAGATTCGTCCATTGTACCTGAAGTTTCACCAGCTGCAACCAGCGCTACGTACACCTTATTGAAAGCCTCCGGATGCTTAGCAAATGAGTCAGACAATGATTTACCACCCTCCACATCAGAGATAATCTCTTGAACGATTTCTTGCATCCGCTTATTAGTAGTCTGCTCCTGAACCGTCCTAAGACTCTGAGATAATGGCAGGCCCGCCCCAATAAGTGTCGCTAGCTGACGAGTGAACACCACTTTATCTTTAGTGGTGATTCTACCAGATAACTTTGCAAAGAAACCCGTTTTATCATCTTGTAGTTCAATTTTTAAGGGCACAAAACCCTGCGTCGTCAATAACTTTGCAGCAGCATTTTCACTTTCAGCCTGAACTACAGATTTAACAATTTTATTACTAGCACTATCTCTGGCTTCGTAATTGTACTTCTTCATCTGCTACCCCCTCATTAGCCTCTCAAATTCCGTCAAATCAACCGCAAACTCACGCGCATTATCATACGTAATCGTACCATTCTGCACCAAGTTGACCAGCGTTCGGTCCATCGTCTGCATTCCTTGATCGGCACCGGTCTGAATAACTGCATCTAGCTGATGTGATTTACCTTCGCGAATAATATTACGCACCGCTGGATTGGCAATCAAAACTTCTGCCGCAACTACACGACCACCTCCGATAGCCGGCACCAAACGCTGCGAACAAATAGCCATCAAAATGTTTGATAACTGAGCCCGAATTTGCGGCTGCTGATGCGGCGGGAATACGTCAATCATACGGTCAATTGACTGTGCTGCTGAGTTGGTGTGTAAGGTTGCAAACACTAAGTGTCCAGTTTCGGCGATAGTGATAGCTGCTGAAATAGTCTCCAAGTCGCGCATCTCACCAATTAACACGACATCTGGATCTTGACGCAAGCTGGATCGTAACGCCGCCGAAAATGAATAGGTATCATAGTGAACTTCACGTTGAACCACTACCGACTTCTTTGATTTGTGAGTAAACTCAATCGGATCTTCAATGGTAATGATATGTTGTGAACGCTCAGAGTTGATTTTATCAACCAATGCCGCCAGGGTCGTTGACTTACCGGAGCCAGTTGGACCAGTCACCAGGACTAAGCCGCGCGGAAAATCAGCAAACGAGTTCACGACCGGTGGCATACCAAGCTCAGACGCCGACTTAATCTCATTCGGAATCAAACGCAGAGCTGCAGCCAAGTTGCCGCGCTCATGAAAGGCATTTACCCGGAATCGACCCAGTGTGCCAAACGCAAACGAAAAGTCAAATTCTTTATCTTTCAGTAAAATCTGTCGCTGATCTTCATCAAGTATCTGAAATACCAGTCGCTCAACCGCTGGCTCATCAAGTGGCTGGGTCCCAGCCGCCGGCACCAATGCGCCATCAATCCTAAGCATCGGCGGAAGCCCAACTTGAATATGAAGGTCGGAAGCGCGTTTTTTAACAACCTCTTCTAGTAAAATCTCAATTCGCAATTCTTGATTATTCATATTTCCTCCTTTTTACGCGGTATCCGCCGCTACTCTATTAACTTCTTCTATTGTCGTTATTCCGTTTAACGCCTTCAGGTATCCATCCTGGCGCATCGTAATCATGCCTTGCTGAATCGCCATTCGCTGGATTTCAGCTGACGTAGCACGCTTAACGATTAAATTCTGAATCTCCTCAGTAATATCCATCACTTCATATAGACCAGCTCGACCAGAGTAACCGCGCGGAGTTTGAGGTGTATCCTTACCCCTTGCTAAGGCAAATGAGGTCTGCGTTGCCAGCGGCAAACTTTCATAGCCCAAATCTTGTGCAAACTGGGCAACCTGCTCTTTTGTCTGAGGCAATAATCCACCAACCGCCTCCCGAATTGCCTGTGTTTCCAGAGGTGACGATTGATATATGTCACGCCGACGTGCCACTCGCCGAACCAGACGCTGCCCAATAATCGTATTGACTGTACTGGCAATAAGAAACGGCTCAATCCCCATGTCGAGCAGTCGCGGCAACACGCCGGCGGCAGAATTAGTGTGCAGCGTTGAGAACACCAGATGCCCCGTTAACGCTGCTTGAATCGCCAGATTAGCCGTCTCGTTGTCGCGGATCTCACCCACCATCACGATGTCTGGATCTTGACGCAAAATTGAACGAAGTCCAGAAGCAAATGTCAGTCCGACCTCTGCATTAACTTGGATCTGGTTCACTCCCTCCATCTTATACTCAACCGGATCCTCAAGCGTCACAATATTAACAGTATCGTTCTTAATTTCTTTGATTAACGCATATAAGCTGGTGGACTTACCGGAGCCAGTTGGACCAGACGTTAGAATCATACCATTAGGACGCTTAATTCCCTTGCGAATTGTCCGTAGAGCGCGCCCAGCATAACCCATATCTTCCAGATTAAAAGAGCTCCCACTCTTGTCTAACAAACGAACAACCACCTGTTCACCCCAAACAACCGGAGAAATAGCAATGCGCAGGTCAACTTCCTTGCCCGCAACATTAACCGCAAATTGACCATCCTGTGGAATGCGATGTTCGTCAATTTTTAGGTTGGAAAGAATTTTAATACGACTAACCAAAGCTGGCTCAATGCTTTTTGGTAGCTGCATAATCTCGCGCAAAACACCATCAACCCGACAACGAATTTTCAAGGCTTTTTCTAATGGCTCAATATGAACGTCTGAAGCATGACTCTTGACGGCATATTCCAAAATAGTCGATAACGCCCGTGAAATGGGCGAATCCTGAACAATAGTTTTAATATTGCCAGCTTCCGACAGAGACTCCTCTTGGGACGCTTCAGCCGCCACATTAACAGATGATAAATCAGTTTTATATTGATCAAGGACGTGACGGACACTCTCTTCTGAGGCCATAAAGACTTTAATTGGTCGCTGAATACGATTCGACAGATAGTCAACCGCCTGGACATTATTGGCGTCAATCATCGCCACTGCTAGACGGTTTTGAACTTCTGCTAGGGGCACCGCCATAAAACGTTCAGCAACATCAGAAGACAACAGGGATAAAATATCCTGGCTAATAACACTATTTGATAAGTTAACATATGGCACACCCGAAACCTGAGCCACTCCATGGACTAAAAGCTCATTATCAAGCAATCCCTCTTCGCTCAGCAAGCTAAACAGTGGCTTATTATTCTCAGAGGCACGTTTTAAGGCGTCATCAATGACAGACTTCTCAATAAGTCCTTCGTTTATCAGCAGCTCAATCAACTTGTCCTGAATATCGTCCGTCAGTAAAGCCATCCTACGTCCTTTCTCTATTTGGCAGCATTTTGACCCACAAACACCTCAACAGTTGGATTTATCGCATTCTTATTGAAAATTGCTGGGTTTGGTTTTTCAACATCAGATGATATTTCTCTAATAGTTTGGACCTTTGCTCCAGATTTTGGAACCTTTAAAAATGATATATTAGAGGCAACAATATAGCCGATAGCTACACCCACGCCTGCAATCAATATCACCATAGCTATGTCTGTTTTCTTCATGGCTTTACCACCTTATTTTCTAATTGTACTGTTTGCGCTGGCTGATAATAAGCAACACCCCGCACTACTAAGCTTAATTTATCTTCATTGCGCTGAATCTCTAACGCCTTTAGATCAATCACGCGAATTGATGACTCGAATTTAGTTAATAGCTCCTTTAGTCTATCAGCTGGTCCGCTAACTTCCATCGTAAACGATACCGTGTTAGCCGGAGCAGACTCAGAACCCTCGCCACCAGAACCAGCTTGCGATACTGACAGACTCTGAATTGTCACACCAGTTGTTGTATCAATAAACTTATTCTTCAAAGAAGCACCAAATGCGTCAGCATTAGGATTATCTGGAAGGGCGTCAAGAACAGTCTGCAACGCATTACTCTCGTCACTTGATTTTATAGAGTTAAGCGCTGTGTTTGTGTCTAAAACCCTAATATTTTTCTTTAATTCATCAATAGTTTTTAAGTTCTTATCTAAACGAGAAATTGTACTCTGCTTCTCAATAATAATCTTTGAATGAAAAACAATTTGCTGAATCAGAAAAATACTGACAACCAGTGCAATTCCCGCCAAGAAAGCTGCGCTTGCCACAAAAATAAACATTGTCTTTTTTGAAGAATCAATCTGCTGGCGTTTGCGAATTGCGACCCCTTTATTATCGGCTGCCATTATTTTTCTCCTGTTTTACCGAATTACTCTTAAACAAACTATCCGGAATACCCTGGCGTGAATCTGTCATATCAATTTTAGTTGTTGGCGTTATAACTGAAACCGTACCATTTGGTGCTGGCGCTAATAGTTGTTCAGTGTACTCAAATGAGAACGAGAACTGCAAAACTTTTTTACCTTCCGAGTTTTCACCAAAACTAGTATCGCCATCTTTTATATCTTTGGTTAATTCCACTTCAGAAGTTTTATCTCCATCAGTTGTTCGGATTTTAGTACTTAGAATAGTCTTCTTTAAGGTCTCCAAAGCACTATAACCATTAACAGCGCTACCTTCTAAGGTGATAGTCTTAGACTCTGGACTAATCTTTATATTTGAAAAGCTAACATTATTAGGCGCTACTGGATTTACAGCTGAAACTACATCAAACACCCTCGAATTAATTTTCTTACCAGCATGCTGCTCGTTAATCTTTGAAAGCTGATTTTGGATTGTTACAACCTTATTAAGATCCTCCACAGACATAAGCTTATCATTTCGATCTTTAATGCCGCTATTCTGCACCGCTTCGGCTGCAATTTGTCCACCCAAAATTACCGCCAGAACAACCACTGCTGCAATTGAAGCTCCACCTATCAAAAACGACACAGAGATAACACGATTACGCATTGCTCGAGTTTTTAGTAGCTCTCGCTTAACATTCGGAATAAGGTTTATTTCAATCATGACATGTTACTCCTCTGTGCTAAACCAACAGCAATAGCAAACTCTGAAGCAATTGGCGCTAATTGTTGCTGATCCGCTTGAGATACCTGAACGCGTTGCCAAGGATCGGCGGCAATTGACTGGATACCAGCCTTATTCATTACATAACTATCCATCTGCGGAATAGCCGAGCCAAAACCTGACAGCAAAATACCAGAAACCGCTACATTAGGATACCTAGTCTGGAAAAACTTAATAGATTTAACCAGCTCTGAGGAAAAACTGTCCAAAGTCGAATCAATTGCCCTTAACACTTGGCCATCTAATTTATCTGGCGCTAAACCAAATTTAAGAATAAACTGACGAGCCTGATCTTCTTGTACGTTCAAATTCTGAACAGCTGCGCGGACCAATGATGAGAGTCCAGTCGGAATCATACGAATCAACCTTGGCGCACCATTATATACCACTGCTAAATCTGTCGAGTTTTCACCCATGTTAATAATTAAACGAGCATCCTGAGAATCAGAAACCAGTAGAGAACGAACCATAGCAATGGCATTTGGTTCCTCGGCTATCACATTAAAGCCAAGCCCCTCAACCAACTCTAGCCTTTCTTCTGCGTAAGTTTTTGCTGTACTTGTCAGCAAAATTTCATATTGATTCTGAACATGAAGACTATCACCCAACATCACCCAGTCAACTTCCGCTTCGTCTAAAGGCATCGGTATATATTGGTCAACCTGATATTTCATCATCGCCTTTAGTTCCTGCTCAGAAACTTTTGGCACGTCAATCACAGTCGAAAACGTTTTATTTGACGGCAGTCCAACAGCCACATTAGACGTCTTAATACCAGCCTGACCGACGGCAGTCATAATTGCCTCCCCTAGACGTCGCCGCGCCTCGGGAGAATCACCACTTGATATCTTAGAATCAACTGGCGTGTAACCATAATGAGACAAACTCCATCCCGCGCCAGCACGAGACAGCTGAACCACTCGCACAGCATTTGTGTCGATGTCTAGTCCGAAGAAGTCGCCCAACCCTTTTGCTAATTTCATAACTAATAATAATTATATACATTAGCGTTTTAATTTGCAAACTTTTAATACCTTGGCGGCAATTCACGAACATTCATAGTGCTAATTGCACCGGTATTGCGGTAGTTATTGTAGGACCAAAGATAAGCATCGGCCCGCAAGTCGATAATTTCGGCTGGAGTTCCTGGGTGCATATTCGGGTCATTCTTCGCCGAGGAGGCGTGCCTTCCTCCGTATGTTCGGCGCAAGAATAAGTGGCCAGCCTTAATCGGGCCGTTAATTCTCAGCTTCTTACCACATAAAGCTTCAGACACATTACTTAACCAATTAGTCATATTAAATACAGCGCCACAAGTACTAACATATCCATCTTTCGGAGTAATTAGCCAAGCATTCACCTCCCCAACTGAAGGGTCTATCACAATATTTTTCGCATAAATTACCAATTGTGGCAATGAACGAACATTTCCCGAATCGCTATACAGCAAATCTCCTGAAATCCTAACCGTACCAGTAGATTTTATAACGATACTCTTACCCACATCCAATTTAGTACCAACTAAATTAATATTACCGGCAGTATATTCACCCGTAGCTAAACTATTAATATTCACATTACCTGAGACGCTACCTTTTACGCCACCAACAGACGGCAGGGTGAAGTTATCTGGAACTAAACTAGCACCGCTAAAGTTACCAAACTTTGGCGTATTAGCAAAAGTCAATTTATTGTAATCTCGCATTGTTAAGTTGTCGCGGCCATTGAAAGATGATGACAAGCCAGCACCCGAAGCAGAATCTACCTTTCCTCCAGCAATAATTCCATATTCCGCCCAAGATCCATACATATTCTGATAGGCCCGATCCATGGTATAAGACACCGATATATCCTCAATCAACAGACCTACATGCGACGGGCTAGACTTTATATAGACATCAATAAAATTTCCATCACTATACAGAACAGTACCTGGTTTAATGTCAGCCGTAAACGCTGAGTTCTCAAGAAATCCCGAAAGTCCCCATCCTGCGTGCTGCGTCCCCTCGGGTCTGGCGCCATTTTCATTTCCTTTAACGTCCATTTCGTGACCATTAATTTTTACTCGAACAAAGTTGTCTGCTGAACCCGAGAACTTAAATTGCAATTTTTTAGCATTCTTTAAGTCGTCCAATTTCACATTTTTCAGTCTGAATACGTATGTATTCCCACAGTTTAAGATTGAGTCTCCTGTAGCATTTAAACAACCAGAGGTAACACTTGGATCCGGCTTTGAGGCGGAATGGGTATGGCGGCCAAAATTATTCATGCTGATCCACTTCGCTTTAGACGAAGAGCGCCAAACACCCCTGCGACAATAAGGAGAATGTGTAATAATACGTGTATCTCCAACCAAATCTTTATTTGGTATATCGGAGCAAGGAATCCAACCATCACTTATCTGATCTCCCGATCCGGGCAGCTGCCACTGTGTTGTCACCGCCGTCCTAGTTTCATATTCATTCGTCAAATTACTTGCATCATTATGACAATTTGGTAAATCAGTCGGTTCAGATTTACCCGAAGCCTTATTATACCTATAAGCCCGCTGATTACCATTACCTCCAAAAGAATCCTGCGAACAGATTAATGACCAGTGAGCATCAGTCCCATCTCCTCCCTTATACTTATATTCACCAGGACTAAAATTAACTGTACCACCAAGAATATTACCATCGCCATCAAAGCCCGTAGCCCAAAGGCCCATTGACCGTATAGCCGACTTATCCAATATGTTATGGCTATCTGCTTGAAGTATGGTGTTGGACGTCTTACTAGTAATCACTTCCTTGTCAGTTTTAATATCACCACCCCAAACCTGAACTTTTGGCTTATTTGAGGTCCTAATACATTTAATTGCGTATCTAAAATCTGTAAATGGTGCCGAGCCATTATAATTACTAACCATTGCCACATAGCATAAGCTATCATTCGCATTTAGGTTTACGCCGCTCAAATTGTCAGTTGCGTTTGTGACAATTGATGTCTGGCCGGTAGGAATCTGGTTCTTGCCGCCATTAGCAACAATTTCCTTACACGTTCCGTTATCAATATTAAGTTCTCTATGCTTTTCCTTAATCAATCGTACAATCGCACAGGACCAGTCATGAACGGTTCCACCTGGCAACGAAACAGCATTAACGCCAGCCATACTGGATACTTCTGTGCCTCTAGCCACAAACCTAGCCAACGCATACGAAGACCCCTGGGACTTCTCTGTTCCCTTATTGTTCAGTCCAGCATTTATGCCCTCAATACTTGTAACGTTTTTTGTATCAATATAATCAGAACTAATGCCAACCGATGGCTCGATATCATAATTATACGGCACCTCGACACAAGCGTAAGGTGAATATCCCCAGCCTGCAGTCGGTGAAGAGTTCTGTTTACTCCAGTAGATTCTCTGGCAGATACGCTTACCCATGTCTTCTTTTCGAATAACTCGCGTAAACATAAATTTATTTCTTCCAAGCTCACCATGAAGATCCTCCAGCCGAGTTTTACCGTTCAACGCCTCCATTGTAGTGTTTCGATAATCCGCCGGGTTGTTCATTCGCTTCCAAGCATACCCCTTCCAGTCGGTAATAATACCGTGTTGCTGCGGATCTTCGTTATGCCAAGCACCTCTGCTACCCAGGCTAAAATCATTATCTATCGGTTGATTTGAAGTGATATCAAATACGTCCTGCTGTACACCCGTTACAACTTGACTCGTGGTCCCACCACTCACAAAAAGGCTGTGCCACCAGTCAACCGTATCTCCCGGCTTTACATTTTTTAATCGCCCTGGAGCCGCCGTCCAGTTAGATCCATAGTTATTAGTGTCAGATGGGTTAAATTGTTTTGTGACCCAAGATTTACCGGTTATCGTCCAAGCTGGTGAACTAGGAATTGCGTATGTGTAGACAAAAAACGCCGTTACCGAAACAACTAAAGCTACTACTATTGCCAGCATGCCCACCCGAGGCAATGAGTATTTTCTTCTCATGCTTATAATTATATCAAAGATTGCGCAGATGATATAATAAAGTTATGAGTTTATCTATTGGAATCGTTGGCCTACCTAATGTCGGCAAATCGACACTTTTTAATGCTTTAACAAACAATGATATTTTGGCTGCTAATTATCCGTTTGCAACTATCGAGCCGAACACGGGAATTGTTCCCGTGCCAGACAGCCGCCTACAAGCCCTGGCTGAGCTTTATCACGCCCAAAAAATCATCCCAGCTACCGTTACTTTTGTTGATATTGCCGGACTAGTTGCTGGCGCCTCCAAAGGCGAAGGTCTGGGCAATAAGTTTCTTCACAATATCAGAGAGTGCAACGCCATTATTCACGTTGTTCGTGCTTTTGAAAATTCAAAGATTTTGCGACACGATGAAGCGCCAATTGACCCTAAAAAGGATATCGACGTTATCAATACCGAGCTGATTCTGGCTGATTTGCAAACTCTTGAAAAACGCCTGCCTCAGCTCCAAAAAGAAGCTAAGGCTAGTCCAGAAGCCCGCCAAAAAGTAGCTTACTTACAATCACTAGCAGATAATTTACAGTCAGGGACACCAATTTCTGCACTGACCGATGTGGACTTTGACGCGATTGATGATCTACATCTACTCACCGCCAAACCAGTTATTTACGCTTTCAATGTTGATGAAGAAGGACTAAGCGATTCTGCTCTGCAAGGAAAATTAAAAGAACTAGTCCATCCCGCAAAAACCGTCTTTGTCTGTGCAAAGTTAGAAGAAGAGTTAAAAGGTTTGTCAGAAGACGACGCCAAAGAGCTTCTGGAAAGTTATGGCGTTCAAGAAACTGGACTAGTCAAACTAATTCACGCCGCCTACGACACATTGGGATTACAAAGCTACTTGACTGCCGGAGAAAAAGAAGTGCGCGCCTGGACAATTCATAAGGGTTGGACTGCACCGCAAGCCGCCGGAGTCATCCATTCAGATTTTGAACGAGGCTTCATTGCTGCACAAATTGTTGATTTTAATGATTTGATTACTGCCGGATCAGAAGTAAAAGCTCGCGAGGCTGGTAAGATTCGCACTGAAGGCAAAACCTACATTATGCGACCAAATGATGTTGTTGAATTTAGGTTTAATGTTTAGCTAATTGCAATTTATAAAATCGCTCAAGATTTCCCTTGCTGCCAGCAACTTCACTATCCTTTTTATCTAAAATCACAAAATATTTTTTTGCCCAATTTTCAAAATCAGTTAAGATCTGCCGTCGCACCTTATCGTTTTTAATAACTCCCTTATTAGTCTGATTTCGCCCTGCTTCAAATTGCGGCTTGACCATAGCAATAAGTATGGTATTTTTATTCATTAGTTCTTTAGCTACATGCGGCAAAATTTCCCGTAGCGATATAAACGACACGTCTCCTACGATAACGTCGATTAATTCATCCGTGAAAAAATCACGAATATCAGTTTTTTCGTGGAGGATAATCTTTGGGTTCGTCCGCAAACTTGGATGAAGTTGGTCGGTACCGACATCAACAGCGAAAACTTTCTTAGCGCCATGACGCAACGAATAGTCGGTAAAACCACCGGTACTTGAACCAATATCTAATACTGTTTTATCTTGAAAATTAAGCTTAAAATATTTGGCTACACTAGCCAGCTTTAAGCCAGCCCGCGACACATAAGTCTCCGTCTTTTTTAGCGTTATCGTATCAGTATCAGATACCATTGCCCCTGATTTTTGAGCAACTTTTTTATTCAAATAAACATAACCCAAGCGAATAAAATTATCCGCCTGAGAACGTGTTGACGCTAGTCCGCGCTCGACCATAACCTTGTCTAATCGCTGTTTCATCTGAAGGACTGCTACTTCTTTCGTTCGCGATACTCGCCAGTTGATGTATCGACACTAATAATATCACCCTGCTTAATAAACGCCGGAACCTTCACTACCAAACCAGTTTCTAGCGTTGCGTCTTTTAAGACAGATGAGGTTGTGTCACCCTTCACTACATCCTCAGTATAAGTAACTTCCAAATATTTATTCTTTGGTAGCTCAACGTTAATTACTCGCCCGTCAAAGAATTGCAGATTTAACTCGTCGCCTTCCTTCAAGTATTTGCTAGCATCATCCACAATCTCCGCCGCCAATTCAAACTGCTCAAAACTAACAGGATCCATAAAGTAGAATTTATCGCCATCGTTATATAAATATTGCGCAGTCTTATTATTAACCTCAGCAGCTTCGATTCGCTCCTGCCCTTTAAAAGTCTTCGGAATAACACTACCGTCAATTAAATTCTTCAGCTTCACATTGACAATTGAACCACCCCGACCCATAACCTTTTGCCCGTATTCCACAACCCGATACGGCTTACCGTCAATCTGACAAACTGCTCCCTTTTTCAAATCAGTTGGCTGATACATACATATTCCTTTCCAATAAAATATCTCGCCGCCAAATATGTAGTAGCAACGAGATATGCTGTTTAAATATTGCTAGTTGCTAGCCACAAAAGGCAATAGCGCCAAATGACGAGCACGCTTAATTGCCACTGCCAAACTTCGCTGCTGCTTTTCGCTTAAGCCAGTCTTGCTGATTGGCTCGATTTGACCATAAACGTTGATGTAACGCTGCAAAGTCTTTACGTCTTTGTAGTCAAAAATAATCGGTGGATTTTTCTTCAATTGTGCCATTATTATCTCCTTATTAGAATGGGATTTCGCTCAGGTCAATTGGCTTATCGTCAATCTCCGTCACAACTTCCTCTTTTTTAGTAGTTTTTGGCGCCGCAGAACCAGAATTGTCATTATTCGGACCGTCCAAGAACGTTACGTCTGAAGCAGTAACTTCAATTCGGCTCTGTCTTTTGCCAGTTTCCTTATCTTCCCAACTATCTTGCCGCAGTCGCCCTTGGACTAGAACTCGACGACCCTTACTCAAATATTGCATCACCAAATCACCAAGTTTATCCCAAGCGGTAATATTGAAAAAGTCCGCCTGATCATCTTGGGTTGGTCGATCAACCGCGATACTAAAACTGACTACGTTCTTTCCAGAAGCCGTTGTTCGCTGCTCTGGATCGCGTGTCAATCTACCCAGTAAAATTACTTGATTGATGCTTCGTGCCATATTCTATCCCCTCTTTTACCTTGCGGCAGTTAGGCTTATTTATTTGATTCGCTTGAATCAGCTTCTTCGTTGCGTGCTTTTTGCTCGCTTAATGCCTGACGAGTTTTTTCATCAGTTTTTACCAATAGGTAGCGCAATACTTCGTCGGTAATGTTAAGCGTGTTAGAAATCTTCAATAAAGCTGGCGCTGGCAGTTTTACCTCAAAACAAACGTAAATTGCAAAGTCTTCACGCTTGATGGTATAGGCCAATTTTTTCTTGCCCCAGTTATCTTCTTTAGTAATTTCACCGCCGTTATCGGTGATTAAACCACGTACCTTATCCAACGCTGAATCTAGATTAGACTCTAAATCCGGGTGAATAAGAACAGTTAGTTCGTATTCGTTCATGCTTCCTCCTCTGGAATCCATTTACGGATGCTTACGCTGTCTCACGTAAGCTTAGGTTAATATTCGCCTATATTATACCCCACTCTGCGATATCTTGTCAATTAGCCTATAGATAGTGTCTATATCGTCAACACCAAGAGATTGAGTGTTGTTTCTTATGTCGGCGATTAATCTTCTGATATCTTCAGAGTTTCTCAAATCCAAACTTTCTAGATCAAGATTACCCGGACTTACTCGTCGTCCATCTATGGAATATTCGACCTTATACTCTCCCTCAAGACATTGCCCTTTCCAACCTCTAATAATCCAGCTGTGTTCTATATAAAGCGGCGGTAAGACACCTGAACGACTTACCACCTCAGTAACGTACAAACCTAATTCAGCAGAACATTGTGTGCCATCTTCCAACATAGATTCTGGTAAATAGATTATTTCGCACCCCTCCGCATGACCGTCCGAAGAAACGCGAATGGTTTCTAGTGGAATTGAAAAAATATGATGCACTATTTCTGGCGATAGCTTATATGTAAAAATGTTCGCAGCAGCACTACTATCGTCTATTTTATAGCGACCATTCTCTAGCCCTTCAATACCCTTCTCTTTAAGAACTTTACCTGCTGCCTGTACTATAGCGACAAGAGTATCTTGGTCAGGAGCTAAGTCATAACTTCCGGGAAAATGCTCATTCATAAAGTTTTTTATACAATATAGATATTATTTGGTCAATCTTTTATACTATTCCGCCAACAATTCATCTAATTCTTCCGGACTAGATATCAATACATCACGTGGTTTTGAGCCATTCTGCGGACCGATAATTCCCCGCTCTTCCATTTCTTCAATAATGCGCGCTGCTCGCTGATAGCCAATACCTAGTCTCGTTTGGAGCATACTCGTTGAGGCCTTTCGTCGCTCAACTACCACCCTCACAGCATCCTTGAATTTATCATCACCACCTTCTGACAAATCCATCACTACACCGCCCTTACCGTTCAACTGTACTGGCTGAGCCACCACCTCATCGTTGTACTGCGGTGCCATCTGCATTCGCAAATGATCAGTAATTTTATTTACTTCGTCATCAGTTACCCAGGCACCTTGGATGCGTTTCGGTTTACTCATGCTTGGTGTATAGAACAACATATCACCCTGACCCAGCAATTTTTCCGCGCCCGCTTGGTCTAAAATCGTCATACTATCCACCTGGCTAGCTACCGTAAAAGAAATACGCGCCGGCACGTTCGCCTTAATCAAACCAGTAATAACATCAACACTTGGCCGCTGCGTTGCCAGTACCAGATGGATACCAACCGCTCGAGCCTTCTGCGCCAAACGAACAATTAATGCCTCGACATCTTTCTTAGCAATCATCATCAAGTCCGCCATTTCGTCCACCACAATCACAATGTACGGCATCGAACCATCTTCATGCTCCTGCACATTACCGTTTTCATCAGCAATAGCAATCTTTTTCGCTCGTGATTGTAGCCTCTTATTGTAATCCTTAATATTACGGATCTTCTCTGTCGCTAATAATTTATAGCGCCGCTCCATTTCATTAACTGCCCATTTCAAAGCTGAAATAGTCTTTTCTGGCTCAGTAATCACTGGAGTCAGCAAGTGCGGAATATCCTCATATGGCGCCATTTCCACCTGCTTCGGGTCAACCAAAATCAGCTTCATGTCACTCGGACTATTGCGATACAATAAACTCGTCAGTAGCGTATTAATCATCACTGACTTACCAGAGCCAGTTTGCCCAGCAATTAGCAAGTGCGGCATCTTTCCCAGCTCGCCAACTACGACTTGCCCAGAAATATCCTTACCAATTGTAAAGCTGAGCGGATCGCGCGACGCCGTCCACTGCTTTGAAACTAATGTACTATACAGTCGCACCTCAGCTGCCTTACGGTTTGGCACCTCAATTCCCACCGCTTTCTGGCCGGGAATTGGCGCTTCAATCCTCAGACTTTGGGCCGCCAAATTAAGTGCAATATTCGTTTCCAGCGCGGTAATTCGCGTCAATTTCACACCACTTGGTGGCCTTAGGGTATACTGCGTCACCTTTGGACCAACGTTTATATCACCCATCACTGCATCAATGTTAAATTCGGATAGTGTATCATGAATAATCTGAGCATTTTGTCTCGTATCGCCAGCATCCGCACCGCCTTCGTTCTTCTCTAATAAATCCAAGCTTGGGGCTTGCCAATTTGGATCACGTGTTGCCACCAGAGCCTGTTCTTCAGCGGCCTTTTCTGGCTTTTCAGTACGCTTTAATAAACCCTTCTTCTCCTTAGTGGTGTCAATAATCGGCACGCCAGCATTGAGTTTAATGTCCCCCAAACTCACCTTTTTATCTTCCTCTGTCGACTGAGGCTTTGCCGCTTGCTTCATGATAGATCGATTGTTATCATCCTCTGAGCTATTACTTTTAATTGCTTGCCACAATTTACTAAAGACAGTAAATGGTGATGTTTGGGTGATAAATAAAACTGTAATAAACGACAACACCAGGTAAAATATTGCAGCAATTGCCGAATCTACCATTTTAAGTGTGGCTGTATTTAATATATCACCTACAAATCCACCGGCATCTGGTCGCAAAGACGTCTTTAATAGTCCAAATAATCCTGAAAACCACACAATCTCTAAAACTGCCGCAAACTTCACCGCCGCAGGTAAGCGATTCTCTTCTGCCCGGAAAGTTTCTACCGCCAAATAAATTAATAGTATCGGTAATGTGTAAGCAGTGTAGCCGACTGTCTTTATGGTTGCCATATCAATCCACTGAAGAACTGGACCGCCAACACCAAACCACGAAACCACCAACAGCAATGACAAGAGGATCAATAAGACCGCGCCTACTTGCGACCAAAAACCCACCGGCAAACTATGTTGCGGTTTGGTAGGAGTAGACTTTTTCGTGCTCTTTCGCTTTTTTGCCATAATCGTTTTTATTATACACTGATTTTATACTTCTTAACAGATATAAACATCGATTTAATACATGTTGTATTATAGCATAATTTATCAGTAAAATCAATCTGAGGATTTAGTAGGGACGAAAATCTTGTCGCTCCCGAGCCTTCGTGTCATTCGCCTCAGTGTCAGGCACTTGGCGCTGCGGAAAACGACGGCGCGACGTGGTTGGCAAAGTTATCCTTGGCTCTTCCATCGAAGCAATAGATTTTTTGTTGCGAGGCGTGGATTTTGCAGTCGGAGAAGCTGAAGCAGTCGTCGATTTTACCGTCTTTAAGCCGCCAACTTCATTAATCACCGGAATAACAATTGGCGTCCGGCGCGTCTGGTCATACAAAATATGTGTGACTTCATCCTTAATTTCCTTCTTGATAACATCAAGGTCATACTTACCAGAAAAACTGCGTGCTGCCTTCTGCTTCAAGTACTGACGAATCATATTCATCAATTCCTCAGAATCACGCAAGTAGATGAAACCGCGAGAGATAATATCTGGGCTGGTCAACAGCCGTCCTGTACCGCGCTGCACCGTCAGGACTACTACAAACATACCTTCCTGAGACATATGAATGCGGTCTTTCAATACTACTTCAGAGACAATGGCACCCGTGTCGTCATACATCACACCGCCAACTTGAATCCGGCCAGCTTTCTTAGCCTGCCGCTCAATATCAATTTCAATAATATCGCCAGCGTCACACACAAAGATATTCTTTCTAGGAATGCCACACTCCTCTTCTGCCAACCGAGCATTATACACTAACATGTGGAATTCACCGTGAATTGGCATGTAATATGTTGGGTTTAGGGCGTTAATCAACTTAACGTGATCATCATAATAACCGTGACCCGACAGGTGAAGCGGTCCAACTCCCGTCAGGTGCGTCTTACCGTTCTGAATCACACTAGAACCCTCGCGCATCAAGCCATCAACTGTTCGCACTACGTTTTTCTCATTGCCTGGAATCGGATTAGAGCTAAACACCACCACATCAGAGCCCTTGATCTTCATGTATTTATGCGCGCCAGTCGCCATACGGCTCAACACGGCATTAAACTCACCCTGCGAACCAGTACAAACCACGGTGATCTGACTATCCGGCAGCTTGATGATGTCTTCCATCTTCATGACGGTGTCTTTTGGAATCTTAATAGTGCCTGAACGTAGTGCTACCTCCAAGTTCTGAATCATCGAAAAACCAGCAAACGCCACCTTACGGCCGTGCTTGTGTGCTTCTTCCAAAATCAATTGCAAGCGGTGCACTTGTGATGAGAAACAGCTCAAAATCACTCGGCTGCTACTAAATTTATCCATCACCTGACCGATGGAATATTGAATATCAAACTCCGTGTGCGTGTGTGTACCAGCCGACTCACAGTTGGTCGATTCGTTCATGAACATCAGAACGCCCTCTTTGGACGCCACTTCGGTCATGCGCTTGAGGTCAAATTTCTGACCGTCAACCGGACTTTCCTCAAATCGCCAGTCACCAGAGTCAATCACCACACCTAATGGCGTCCGAATGATCACTGCTGTCGAGTCAGGAATCGAGTGGTTTACTCGCACCAATTCCACGGAAAAGTGCTTCGATACTTGAACAATTTCATGACTCAATGGATCCATCACCCGAAAGTCTGGCTGAAAATCGGTATCAGCGTCAGCCATCGACTTGTCTAACATACCGATAGTAAATTTCGACGCATAGACCGGTGCTGGAATCCGATGAATAAAGTGCCGGAATGACCCGATGTGATCCAGGTGTCCGTGAGTAAACACGTGCGCCTTAATCTTGTGCTTATTTTCTTCTAGCCATGTGATGTCTGGCGTAATGTAATTGATGCCTGGATAATCGCTGCCCGGGAACAGAAAGCCCATGTCCACGATGATAATTTCATCATCATACTCAATGGCGTTCATGTTTTTACCAATACCCATTTCACCAACACCACCGATTGGGATAATCCGCAGCTTTGGCTGGCCACCACGTTGCGGTTTTGGCTGCATTTTCATACTAAACTGCTCGCCACCATAACCATTATAAACCGACTTATTGACCGGAATATCAATCAAGTGCTGTGACGCCCTGAGGTTGACATTCTCGCTCGTTCGTCGCTGCGCTCGAAAGACCTCGCCCTTTCGAGTAGTGGTACTATTTAATACTGCGTTATTGCTTTTTTTCGACTGTGGACGCTTTTTAGCATCGTCCTTTTGCGGTGTTGCTAGTCGCCGCTGACCCATATTGTTATACTCCTTTTTTTATTACAATATAATTCAAAACCCAAGTATAGAGGCGTTAATCTAACAATAAATTCCTCTAATCAGTACTCCCTATAATAACAAACTGGCTGTATTTTGTCAAAAACAGCACTGCACAGCAAGCTACAATAAAAATTACCCTGATTTTATCAGGGTAATTTTATTTTTAGATACAGACTACTTTTCGTCAGACTTTTTCTTAGCTAGTTTCTTGAGATATGCATAGTCTTCTAAGTGATCACTTCTAGACTTTTCACCTTGCACTTCTGGGTTTTTTGGCTCTTTAGGTCTTCTTAATTTAGCGTTGGGGTTATTTTTAAGTTCACTATAGTATTTATATGACTCTAATAAAAAGGTTTTTATATCTTCTGACCAATACTTACGAAGAGCTTTACCGTACTGAGAAACAATTTTATCATCAGACTTTTCAAACCTCTCTACAGCTTTCATGCATCGCTCTTCACGGGAAGCTAGAGCAGCATCAATAGCTTCTCTGTCAGGCTTCATATATGACGCGTAGGTATTAAGTTCACAAAAACTAACATCTTCGTCTGTACTGACTTTATGTGCAGCATATATAGCCGGCTTTATACTATCATTCCAATCCTTTAGCGCCTCATCGTAGGCTTCTTTTAAATCTTCGTCCGCAAGGGCTTTATGCGACCCCAGTTCTTTATATTCTTCATCAATCTCTCCAAGTGTTCTCTCAATACCCCTATACGACAATGAAGCATATTTACTTCTTTCAACATCCCTAGAGATGTCTAATTTATTAATCTGTGAGTAAAAGTCTTTATAATCTTCCTTACTTACTTGGGCTCCACCTTTTTTATCACCTGATCCGCCAAGGAATACAAAAGCTAAGACAATACCAACAATGGCAATGATAGCGACAACTCCGCCAATAATTCCCCAAAAAACACCTTTACTCATATTCTTCTTCGGAGGCATTTGGTATGGAGTGCCAGCCATGGGTTGAGGTGGTAGTGTATTGTTATTCTGATTATTGTTCATAAAATTATTACCTCCTAAACTTACATTACCTACTATTATATAGTTATTAGCTGGTTGTCGTCAAACATTGACCACTAAAAGCACTCTGATTTCCTCAGAGTGCTTTTGTTTTTAGATAAAAACTATTTATTAGCTTTATCTTCTAATACTTTTTGTAAATTATTAAGATCATCTTTTAATCTCTTGGCAATATCCTTTTTATAATTAGGGGTTGGGGTAGTTGGGACTTTAGGTAATGACAAGGACGTTTGGCCTTTTGTTCTTACATAGTCCTGTCTATAGGCTACTGCTGCTACGTAATATTGCTTCATCTCCGCATAATGCTTTTTCAAGTCTTCACCATATTTCTTAGCAATATCATTATCAGACTTTATCATGTTGTCCAGGGCGTTTGTACAACTTTTCATGACAGAGTCAAAATCTTGTTCGATTTCATCCTTAGATTTCTCAAAATATTTATTTGGATTAGGGACTTTACATTTACGGTAAGCCCCTTCTTTGTTAAAAATTCCGACATATTTTAGGTAAGGTTTAGCCTCGTCATTCCACACCTTCAGATACTTGTCGTAAGCCTCCTTAACGTCTTTGTCCTTAAAGGCCTTATTAGAGGCAAACTTAGCGTGAGCTTCATCAGCTGAATTTATAACTTTATTTATGACCTCTTCGTAATCATCACTTTTTTTCACATCCTTAAATATATCCTTATACTCAGGCAGCTTCATTTGCGATACTAAGCTTACCGCATCTTTATAATCTGCCTTACTTGGACCACTCAAGAATACAATAGCCAGGACTATACCAACGATAATGATTATTAGTCCAATTACTCCGCCAATAATTCCCCACAAAACACCTTTGCTCTTCTTCTTCGGAGGCATTTGGTATGGAGCGCCAGCCATGGGTTGAGGTGGCATTTGTTGGAATTGTTGCGGCTGTTGTGGAGCCTGTTGGAATTGAGGCTGTTGAGGCGGAGCTTGTTGAAATTGTGGTTGAGGTGGTATTTGCTGCAGTTGCTGCTTCCTATTGTTGTTGCTATTATCCATTAGAAATTTAATCTCCTGAAATTATACTTTTCATTATTATATATTTACAAACCGATCATCGTCAAATTGATTTTACCGCGCTCATCAATTCCAGTAATTTTTACGCGAACCGACTGACCCTCTTTAACTACATCAGTCACTTTATTAACTCGACCTTCGGCTAAATTTGAAATGTGCACCATACCGTCAACGCCCGGCAGAATATTTACAAAAGCACCAAAGTCCTTAATACTGACGACTTTACCCTCATAAACCTTGCCAACTTCTGGCTCCTCAACCAAGCTCTTAATCCAATTCAGCGCCTTTTCAATTGATTCACCATTCGGGCTAGCTATTGTAATCAAACCGTCTTCTTTAATATCAACTTCAGCACCGGTTTCTGAGGTAATCTTATTGATAGTCTCTCCACCCTTACCAATCACCGCACCAATCTTATCTGGATCAATCTTAATCTTCTCAATTCGTGGCGCATACGGACTAAGTTGATCGCGTGGAGTAGCCAACACACTCAGCATATGCTGCAAGATGTGCGCGCGACCGGCCTTACTCTGCTCAATTGCTTGACGCAGCACCGCCACTGGTAGGCCATGCACCTTCATATCCATCTGGAGAGCGGTAATTCCCTTTGCTGTACCTGTCACCTTAAAGTCCATATCACCGGCGAAGTCTTCAGCATCAGCAATGTCACTCAGCACATACGGTGTATCGCCATCCATCATCAGACCCATAGCAATTCCACTAACTGGAGCCGACAATGGCACACCAGCATCCATCAACGCCAAACAGCTTGAACAAGTTGCCGCCATCGACGTTGAGCCGTTCTGACTCATTATTTCTGTCACCGAACGAATAGCATACGGAAAGTCTTCTTCAGTTGGTAATACCGGCAACAGCGCTCGTTCCGCCAAATAACCGTGCCCAATTTCACGTCGACCCGGGCTACCCATTCGCTTAACTTCACCGACTGTATAGCCTGGCGCATTGTAATGATGCATATAGCGTCGCTCGCCATCATTAATTTCCATAGTGTCAACTAGTTGTGAATAACTAAGTGGTGCCAAAGTAACAATGTTCATTCCCTGTGTCACACCGCGAGTAAACAGACTAGAGCCGTGAGCACGTGGCAAGAAGCCAACTTCCGAGCTAAGCGGACGAATTTCTGTTAACTGGCGGCCATCAGGACGGGCTTGTTCTGCAACAATTCCCTGACGCACATCTTTATGTAGCGCCAAAGTAAACGCCTCATCATAATCACCACGTACCTCATTATATTCTTCCTCGTCCATACCAAGTTTTTCCGCCATCGCCTCATGGAATTCAGCACGAATCTGACTAATCATTTCATTACGCTCTGGATATGGGCGACGAAGTTTTTCACCAAACTTACCATTAGCCCACTCATCAACTGTCTGCTGAATTGATTCATCTGGCAAGATTAAAGTATATTCCTGCGTAGCTGGAGCAACTTTTTCCGCCAATTCCCGCTGCAAGGCAATTGCTGGCTGCATCATCTGATGCGCCCATGCCATAGCGTCAACAATAGTCTCCTCAGAAACTTCCTTAGCGCCAGCCTCAACCATAGTGATACCACTTTCAATACCAGCCACCACCAAATCAAGATCCGACTTTTCGCGCTCTTCCTGCGTTAAGAAGGCCTTAAATTCTCCATTGACGCGACCGACACGCAAACCAGCCACTGGTCCGTCAAAAGGCGTGCCAGTTAGCATTAAGGCACTAGACGCCGCAATCATCGCAATAACATCTGGGCGGAAATCAGGATCCATGCTTAGTACTGTTGCTACAACCTGCACTTCTTGGCGGTAGCCCTTCGGAAATAGCGGACGAATTGGACGATCAATCAGCCGACCAATCAGCACAGCCTCGTCACTTGGGCGACCTTCACGCTTAATAAATCGGCTACCGGAAATTTTACCCGCTGCATAAAACTTTTCTTCATAATCAATCGATAATGGAAAATAGTCCATCTGGACTGGGCGGCTACTCACCTGCGCACTACCCAAAACTACAGTATCACCGTAACGTACCAGTACGCTACCAGTTGTCCGAAAGCCAACACGGTTTACTTCTAGTGTCAGTGGCCGACCACAAAACTCAGTGGTAACGCTAAAAATCTCCTTGCCACTTGGATTAATAATACTCATAAAGAGCTCCTTTCTCGCGGTAGTAACAGGGATAAAATTGTGCCGCCTGATTCATGGCGCAATCTCATCTCTATCACTTCCGCATTACAAATTGCTACTTAATATTATACTAAAACGCTAGCCTAAACACCAGCTCCGCTCTTATGCTCAGACAAATTACTTAATATCGTTATGCTATAATTTAGCCATGTCACTTCATCTTGAACCGGCTACCAAACGGCGAAAAAATTATATTCTGCCAATAATCGCAGCAATAATGATTGCTAGTGGAGTATATCTGTTAGTGCTTATTAGTACGCCGCTTATCATGTCTCAAACCATCAATCCAAAGAACAATTCCACCTCACAGCTTATAAGTAAGACTAAGGATAAAATCACCGAAAATCGACTTTATATCCCAAAAATTGATATAAATCTGCCGTACGCATCTGGCGGTGCAGAAACTATGGAACACGGTGCTTGGTGGCGTAAACCAGAGAATGGTAACCCGAAGGATGGCGGTAATTTTGTTTTATCCGCACACCGTTTCATTATGGGCTTGACCCCTCAGCAAACACTCAGAAAATCACCGTTTTACAATATTGATAAACTGATGGTTGGCGATGAGATGGTTATCGATTATAATGGAGCGCGCTACATTTATGTCATCAGCGAAAAACGTAGCGTTAAACCAGAGGCAATAGAAATCGAACAACGCACCGATCAACCGCAATTGACGCTTTATTCCTGTACTTTAGGCGGTGCCAACGACGGACGCGACGTACTTATTGCCAAATTGAAAAAATAATTGCAATAACAAAAATCCCCTTCTCTCCGAAGGGGATTTAAGCAGTTTTCCTAACGTAAAATTATTTACGCAAACCTAACTTGGCAACAACTGCTTTGTAGCTCTCAAAATCAGTTCGCTCCAAATATTTCAGCAAGCGTTTGCGCTTACCAACCATTTGGATCAAGCCGCGGCGCGCCATAAAGTCGTGTTTATTCGCCTTCAGATGCTCCGTGACCTCTTTGATACGAGCCGTTAAAACCGATACTTGAGCCTGTGGGCTACCGACGTCGTTTTTATTGACCTGAGTCAAAGCAATTGCTTTTGCTTTATTGTCTTTGCTAATCATAGCTTTGTAATTATACCAAGTTACTCAGCTTTTTGCAATTAGCTAGTAATCCCAAAATCCGCTAAAGTCTTCGCTTCCCTAATAGAATAATCGGCTATTTGTGTGCGCCGCAAATTCTCGCAATACGCACCCGTATTTAACTTCTCGCCAATATCCACCGCCAATGTTCGGATGTAAGTTCCGCTGGAAACATGAGTTTTGATTCTTAACTTAGGATATTCATAAGATAATAGTTCCAATGAATAAATTTCCACCGTACGCTGGGGAATCTCCACTTGCTTCCCTTCGCGAGCCAGTTTGTAAGCTCGCTGACCGTTAATTTTTATTGCGCTAAAAATCGGCGGGGTCTGTTCAATTTTCCCCACAAACTGACCGATTACCTGCTGAATATCCTCTACACTCGGCTTATAATCAGATACTTCGGCAATTTCGCCCTCAGGATCACCCGTCGAGCTTTTCTCTCCTAAGACAATCTCCGCCTCATACCATTTATCTAGCTTGGTAAACGTCTCGGCTTCCCGACATTTCTTTCCTGTCACAATAATCATTAATCCTGTCGCAAACGGATCAAGCGTACCCGTGTGGCCAACTTTCACTTTCTTACCCACTTGATTGGATAAAACTCGTCGCAAGCGCGCCACCACCCCAAAGCTAGTCAAACCTTGTGGCTTATCTATAAGAATGACTTCGTCCATCAACTATTTTTGCCCTGGAATCTGGAATTGACCTGGATTAAATTCCCCGGTATTTTGAATTGGCTGAGTCGGCAGCGCTGGCGCTGGAGCTACTTCAGCAGCTACCGGTTCAGGCGCTACTCCTAACGGTGAGAGTTGCGGCAATCCAGAAGCATCAACGCCGGTCGGTGCTGGTGGCATTGGTGGCAGTGCGCCAAAATCTGGAATTGCTGGTGGCATTGGTAAAGAAATCTCGTTAGCCGTATTCTCAGGTTGTAACGGAGCAGCTAGAACAGACTCAGGAGAGACACTAACTTGATTTGGCTCTACGGCTACCGGCGCGCTTAGTTGGTTTGTATCATTGGTAATTGCCGCAATAATTGACTCATCAGATTGAGGAGCAACAGGTATTGTCGACAATCTTTGTTCAGCGTTAGTTGTAGCAAATGGGTCAATTTTTGGCGGTTCGTCAGAAGCCCCCATAGCCGCATTCAACGGCGTGTCGCCAAATGATGGTGTGCTATCGCCCACATACTTACTATGAGTTAAGATGGTCTTATTCTGGTCACTAGCTAGCGCTCTTATCTTATCCTCGGCAGCCTGCGTAGTAGTCGCATTTAACGTGCCGCCCATCAATGGAGTTTCCTCAAAGGAAAGCTCCTTAGAGACTATTTTTTCACTAGGCTGCTCTTCCTCTACTCGAATTTCTTCCTTAATCGGCTCGATGTTGGCTAATTTCTCTTCAGCAACCCTAGCAGACTCTTCCTGCTTTTCTTTTACCGTCTGCTCAGCTACTTCATCAACGTCGCCCTTCTTTTCATGGCTAATTGACAACGTTCCGTCTGCCTGCTCTGATTCTTCGGCTTCCTCTACTTCATCTGCCTTATCTTCGGATGAATCATCTTCGTCTTTGGCTGGAACTTCTTTTTTAACTTGTTCAATTTCCTTAGGCTTATCTTCTGTCTCACTCTCGGCAATCTTTGATATTACTAGTTGCTGATTTGCCCCTGCCGCCATCAGTTCTGCCGCAGTAGTCATCACCTTTGATGAAGTATTGTCGTTACTAAAGCGCTCAGTAACCGCCACAATTCCCGTCAACAGTGCGGTTGCCATCTGTTCATCCAAAGTTACCTTCGGCGTCTTCAAATCATTGATCAGCTCAACAATCATCTCACTTACACCGCTAGTACCACCGTCATGCCAATCAACCGACCCCAAGCCACTCTTTACGTCGCCCGCTGTTATCGAAATGACCGTAGCATCATGCAAAATCTTACCGTGTGCCGTTAATGCTGTATCAATGCTCTCACTATTCTCAACATTCAACGCCAAAACTAACTCAACATTATAATCACCCTGTGAGAATTCCAGGTCTTTGTCAGAAATCGTCGTTCGGTATGGCGTAATAAAAATCTTCACCGCATCATCAACAAGTTTATAGCGCAAATGGTCAGCTTTTTCCTTATCTAAGGCAATAATAAAATCACGTAAAGAATCTGTTGTCTGCTCAAACGTTTTATCAGGATTAAGAAAAGTAATAGCTGGCGGAATATCGCCACTAAACACCGCCGTAGCATGCTTACCGAGCTTGTTAAGGAAAATCGTCAGTCCTAATGCTGCCGATAATTCATCGACTGACGGGCTGGAGCTGACCGTCACCAAAATATTAGTTACATCCTTGATGCTCTGGACTACTTTTTGCTTTGCTGATCCGTTTGACATGACTTTTCCTATGTTTGTTTTTTGTAATTACGCTTGGCATCACTATACCATAAGCACTACCATAAAGTCAATATCTGTACCGCCTCTTTACAATTTGCGCTGTTTTCTGTATAATTCTTCCTGATTAGCGATACAAATCTATAGAGGTAAAGGAGTAACATGCCAATAATCAAATCCGCCATCAAGCGCGCTAAACAAACTCTAAAACGCCGTGAACGCAATATCGGCATTAAAAAAGATATCAAGACTGCCGTTAAGGCTTTCTCTGCAGCCCCAAGCGCCAAGACACTTTCTGCAGCTCAAAGTGAAATCGACACTGCTGTTAAAAAGGGCCTGATTAAAAAGAATACTGCTGCTCGCCGAAAAAGCGCGTTGAGCAAAATTGCTAAAAAAGCAGGTGTTACTTTAGAAGCTGCCAAAAAGCCAGCAACCAAGCCAGCTACAACTAAAAAACCAGCAGCCGCTAAGAAAACTACAGCTAAAAAGGCTCCGGCAAAGAAGCCAACTACTAAGAAAACTGCAAAGTAATTCATTAGCTATTTTTCTTATAATACCCCAGTCTATCTGGGGTATTTTTATGCTAGCCGATATTAACCAAAGTCGCCTCTATAAGAAGCCACGGATTGACCGAGGTTGTTTTCATCTGTAAATCCGCCTTGAATAAAGCCTCATTAATTCGCCTCAACCGCTTTTTATCGATACCTTTTGATAATGAGGCCAATCGCCGTAAAACATAAGGATTAACAGAAAAATCTGACGCCACCACACCACTATCACCATCTGCTAAAATTAATGCCGTCAAATTGGTCGCCTGAGAGGCTAATAGTCCCATTGTCTGATAAGCGCCATCAATACCACTTTCCGACTCCAGATAGCCAATTATGTCGTGAACCTTATCACGGTCTCCTGCTAGCGCCGAAACGAACAAATCAAACACGTTTTCTGCTCGCGCCAGCGGAATGAAATCATCAATCAATTCATCTGTAACGTGCTCCACTAAAGCTAGCTGATCCAGAAAATTACTCAATCGCAACTGATCAAACCCTAAGCGGCCAACAATTATCTCCGCCTGCTGATTAGTTAAATCATATCCACGATTTTTCGCCTCTACCCGACACCACTTTAAAAGTTGCGGTTTTTGGCGCTCACTTAACGGTAAAAACTCTCGAACCTGAGCATTTTTTTGAAGCCATTTGTAGGTTTTTGTTCGCTTGTCAATTTTATCTTCTACCAGAATAATTGTCCGATCTTCATCAAACTTCATATCTGGTAGTTGCGACCAAGCTTCATTATTTTCACTTAATCTCGAAATCAAGTATCTTGAGGAATCCATAAATAATGTTTGACCGATTGCTATTTCCTGCATGCCATTTAGTGACAGACTCTCACCATCGTGGCGCTCCACATTCTCACCGCCAATCAGCTCCATTAGCGCTGCTCGCTTTTCAAACTCATTTTCACCATAAAGAAGATAGATCATTCTGCCTCTACCTGGCACACCGGACAAACATGCGTCCCACGACCAGAAACTTTTAATTTCACAATTTCCTGATCAGGATGAAGATGGCATGGCTGACCTTCTCGACGAAATACATGAGCAAATGCCAAATAATTACCCTTCCGACCTTCGGCATCAACATAATTTTTATCCGTTGAGCCACCCTGGTCAATACTTAATTGCAAAATCTGGCGCAACTCGTTAAATAAAGTTGCCAGCTGCTCATCACCAACATTTCTCACTCGAGTTTGAGGGTGAATTTTTGCCGCCCATAAAGCCTCGTCGGCGTAAATATTACCCACCCCAGCAATTACCGCCTGATCAAGAAATGCCGGCTTAATCATTGAGTTTTGGCGACGACGAATCCGCTTAATAAAATCTTCAGCACGAGTTGCCTTCTCAAGAGGCTCTGGTCCAACTTTTTTCATAAATGGCAGATTCTTTATCTCATCAGTCGGCAGCAACTTCATCCAACCAAATTTGCGCTGATCGTTAAAAAATAGTCGCGACCCGTCCACAAAATCAATCTGCACTCGCGTCGATCGATCAGGCAACTCGCCAATCAAACTATCATTTGGATGACCACCAGCAAATTCTCCAACGTTGCGAGTGGTATCCGCAGAAGAATCTTGGGCAACTTTACGTGGGTCCCGAGATATTTTTGAGGATATCCGAGCAACATGACGAGAGTCCTGACGAAAAATAAGTTGCCCTGTCATCTTCAAATGAATTACCAGCGAGTAGTTAGTATCTAGATCAATCATTAATACTTTTGCTCGCCGTCGCACCGCCCTTACACGCGCACCGTATAAAAACTGCTCAACATCAGCAGGCGAATTTGGGAAACTCTTCGGTGAGTCAAAAACTTTTGCTCGCACTACAGATTGGCCAGGCAGTAAATCTGCCAAACCACGGCGCACTATCTCAACTTCAGGTAGTTCCGGCATATCAATCCTATAACTTAAACAACACCTCTTCCTGACTCAGGCCAATACCAGCCGCCATCTTCTTGCCGTCAGGAATTTGCTTCAAAAACATATCTAAGATTTCATTAACATTTGCCTGCGCCGAACCCTTAGAGCCACTACAATCAGACGTCCATAAACTCTTCACGACTGAATTATCCTTCAGTGTCTCAAATTTATACACCTTACCACTAGCACAGATGCCGCGTAAATCGTTTTGTTGTTCAGTAAGTTGCGTACCGTTCATCATTTTCCGCTTATCAAGCGCATAGACCAACTCCGCATAAGCCTTCACATTGTTGTCTAATTTTTTCTGATTAATTTCTTTATCCAAATAACCTTCGTATGTTGTCATATCACGAGAACTTGGCGAAATAATAACGCTATACGATCGAAAATTCTCATTAGCTACAATTGGACCACGAACCGTTAACCGCACTGCTCTGCCTTCCTCTGTCGACAGTAGCGCAACTTGACCCGTATTAACATTCTGGTCTGTTTGTCCTGAATCATTTTTACCAAATAAAGCTCGACCAATCGCAATAACCGCCGCCACTGCCACAATAGTAATGACAATAACTAGCAAGATTGGTACAAATCGAGAAAATGAATTACGTCGCTGGGTATATTTCATGGCGTAATTATACCATATTTTTTATACTTCGTCCCAGTGTGCACCCATACCGATATCAACTTTTAATTTAATTGGCAGATCTGGACAAATTCCTTCCATCTCCGCACGCATTATTTCGCTGACTCGCTCAGCGTCTTCTGGCCGACATTCCACCAAAATCGAGTCGTGGACTTGTAGAACCGGCTCAGCCAACCCGGCTAATTTATCCTCCAGTCGAATCATCGCCAGCTTCATCAAATCAGCTTCCGTGCCCTGAATTGGCATATTCATCGCTGCCCGCTCAGCCGCCGAACGTACCATAAAATTGCTCGACTTGACATCTGGCGTTGGTCGCCGCCGGCCAAAATAGGTCTCAACAAAACCTTGTTCGCGCGCTTGAACTAAAATTGTGTCCAAATACTGGCGGATTGGTTGGCGCACCGCAAAATAGTGTTCAATAAACTGTTTTGCCTCAGTGAACGTCATACCGGTGGCCGCCGCCAAGCCATGCGGACTCATGCCATACAGCACCCCAAAGTTGATCACCTTGGCCGCGCGGCGCTGCAATTTTGTCACCTCAGCCATCGGCACACCGTAGGTCTCGGCCGCCGTCTTGGTATGAATATCGACGTCACTATTAAAATCGTTAAGCAACTGTTCATCACCCGCCAGCACCGCCGCCAGCCGCAGCTCAAATTGTGAATAATCCGCGCCAACAAATACCTTGCCCTCGCTCGGCACAAATGCCTGGCGAATTTTCCGACCCAATTCCGTACGCACCGGAATATTCTGTAGGTTAGGATTTGTACTGCTTAGTCGCCCGGTACTGGTAACATCTTGATTAAACGTCGTGTGAATCCGCCCGTCCTCGGCCACCAACTTCGGCAGCGCTTCAATGTAGGTGCTGATCAATTTACTCAGCTCCCGGTACCGCTCAATCAGCTCAATAATTGGGTGCTGGCCGCGCAGTTTATCTAGCTCTTTCTGCCCTGTCGAATAGCCGGTTCTACCCTTTTTGATACCAGTCGTCGGCAGTTGCAATTTGGTAAATAACACTTCAGACAGCTGCGCCGGACTAGCAGCGTTAAACTCGCGCCCAGCCATCGCATACATTTGTTGTTCAAGCTGGCTCACCTCCGCCCTCAGCTCCTGGCCCATCTGTTCAAGCAGTACTGTGTCCAACTTCATGCCGCGCTGCTCCATCTGAAACAGCGGCCATATCACTGGAAAATCAAACTCGCGGAGCACCCGGGTAATCTGCTGATGTGTCGCCATATAATCCTGCTGCTGGCGGTATATTTGGCGTAGTCGTGCCAGCTGTCGCTCTGGAGAATTATCCTCAGAAAAGTCACCCGCCAGTGCCGCTAAACTGCGGTCACGCCTCAGTGGATCGATCAAAAACGCCGCCTGACCAACATCCCAGACCTCATGAAACCGCACCGTCACACCGTGAGCATCCAGCGCGTGATATAGCTCCTTGACGTCCGCCGCGATCACCACGCCCTGCGCTAGCAATTGCCAAACCGACCAGCCCATCTCACTAATCTTGGCTCGCCACGCCACGGCAGGCTTGGAATTAATATAGACCGTGTCCGGCTCTGATGGATCAATATAGATAATATTTTCTGCCTCAAACAGCGGCTCAGCCGGCAAATCTTCAACACGCGGCAACTCCAACTCTGCCGTCTCCACTGCCTCATCCACCGCCTGCATGGTCTTTGGCAACCGCCCAATCAGCGAATGAAACTCCAATTTCTGCAAAATTTCCGCCACCCGCGCAAAGTCACAGTCATTAACATCCGCCACCTGCCAGTCCAGTTCCACCGGTGCGTCCGTCCAAATCTCCGCCACTTGCTTGGTCAAATACGCCGACTCGCGGCCCGCTTCAAGCTTTGTCCGTAGAGCGCCTGTTTGCTCATCCACATGCGCGTACACGCCATCCAGCGTATCATATGCTTGCAATAATTTCACCGCCGTCTTTTCACCAACGCCTGGCACGCCTGGCAAATTATCGCTTGAATCACCTTTCAGCGCCTTCAAATCCAAAAACTGATCCGTCCGAATACCATATTTTTGTTCAAAATATTCCGCCGTAAATTCCTCGATGTTCCTCAGACCATTTTTCATGGCGTAGACTTTAGTCAGCGGCGACACCAATTGCAGCGCATCCAAATCTGACGTCAGTAAACACGTCTGCACACCGCGCGCTTCCGCTTGCCTGGCAAACGCACCCATGATATCGTCCGCCTCATAATCATCGAGCTCATACAGCGGCCAACCAAAGGCGTCCAGCAGTTCCATCAAAATCGGAATTTGCTGATAAAAATCATCGGGCGCCGGCTTGCGACCCGCTTTATACTCTGGGTACAATTCCCGCCGCTTGCGGATATTGGTGCCACGCTTATCCCAGGCCACCGCCACGTAATCCGGCTCCAATTTCTTGATCAGCTCAATCGCCAAACTCACAAACCCATACA
>ERZ772977.200-NODE-200-length-48550-cov-8.455057_pt1 | contig 48550 bp, 34 predicted proteins | sample MGYA00511131_ERZ772977 | MGnify/ENA primary metagenome ERZ772977 (study PRJEB29015, sample SAMEA2737935) | human oral metagenome | biome: human oral; feature: human-associated habitat; material: dental | place: China | collected 2151 ...
ATGTAGACTGGGAGATTGCACTGGCTGTAATTGACGTAGCTACTCTGAAGCAAAGGCTTTCTATATATGGATATAATGCTCAGTTATTCAATGACTCATTAGATGCCCATATTGGATGGCTAGCGGAATTGTCTAGCGGTTCTAGTGACGAGATGAAATCGTACTATGAAAATGATATAAAGCAGATTAATGACTTGAGGGGCGGTAAGATTCCACTTAGAGATCTATCATACAGGCTTTTTGAAAAAATTGGTTTCTATAATGAGGCTGTTGCTATTGGCTTTGTTGCATAATCCCAAACAAAATGAGTAGTGTTATGCTTAAAGTATGAAAAAACATAACCAAAACACTACTCATAAACATATTAACACTAAAAAGATCATTAATTGGAGTGAATACAATAAAGCGTTGGTCAATAGAGGTAATATCTCTCTACTAATATCAGAAGACGTTATTAAAGATGGTCACATTGTTCCACCCGGCAAGACTAATCAAGTCGGCAGACCTAGGGAGCACTCGGACGAGCTGATCAAATTAGCTCTCACTATACGGACATTATTCAATCTGGCCATCAGACAGACTAATGGCTGTATAAGTCATCTATTTAAGCTAATGAATCTAGAGACCGAAGTACCGGACTACACCACCCTATCACGGAGAATGGGCAAGCTTAACCTACGTCCTTATCGTCTAACAAACCGCATTAGGAGATTATCCGGTGTTCCGAGCAAGGACAAGAATAAAGGTATTGTCATGCTGGTGGATAGCTCCGGCTTCAAAGTCTACGGCGAGGGTGAATGGAAGGTTAGAAAGCATGGCTACAGTTATAGACGAACCTGGCGAGAGACGCATATTACCGTAGACTTTGAGACCAGAGATATCCTGGGTCTCACCAGCACTTCAGCCCACACTCACGACAACACTCAGCTCATACCGCTATTAGAACAGGTTCAACAGGATTATTGCAGTGACAGTGGCAACTGCAGCGACTGTAATGGTAGCTGTAATAGCAAGATAAAGACTATCATTGGTGATGGAGCCTACCATGCCAGGGAAAACTACATTAGGATTACTAGACAACAAGGTATTGAGCTGATCACTCCTCCACCTAAGCATGCTGTAGAACATCTTAATACTGGTCGATATTACCAATGGTATGACACTCCAGGCTGGGAGGAACGTAATCAGGTAGTTAGATATGTAGATAAATGCGGACCGGCTCAATGGAAGAGAGATACTAACTACCACCGTCGTAGTCTAGTCGAGAACGCCTTCTTTAGACTCAAGACTATCTTTGGTGAAAGGCTAAAGTCCAGAACCGAATCAAATCAGCTAGTAGAACAACAACTAAAAGCCAGTATCATTAATGCGTTCAATGCTCTTGGTCTACCCAAATACGAAGAGATAAAGACATAAAGCATGGTACAGGTCTACCAACATGCAGTCACACAGAGATAACCGGGTTCATAGCTCACTGAGACTAGGAATTATGCAACAAGGCCGAAAGGAGATCTACTACATTGGCAGTATATATGAACTGGCATAGTCTCGCCAGTACCATAAAGAATCTGGAGTATAGTAATAAGCATACATCAAGCTTAAATAACCCCGAAGAGGTCAGTCGGCGGATTGAAGCTCTGGAGTTCTGGCGCAAGCACGGACTCAGCTCGGCTATGGATCACGCCGGAGTCAGTCGTTCCACTCTATATAGTTGGCGTCATAAGCTGGATAGCTCCAGGAAACATGACCGCACGGGAAGAGCCTGTCTTAAAGCATTAGATCCTAAGAGTACCAGACCGAAACACTGTCGTCAGTCTAATTGGGGTAAAGAGGTGGTTGAGCTACTGGTCAGGTTAGCCACCAAACATCCCGAGCTGGGTCGCCAGCCACTGTATTACATGCTCAGACGCCGTCTAACGGCTAATGGTCAATTAGATAAGTTGGTCAGCATATCTACCGCTCGGGCGTATCCTATGTAAGCTAAGACAGTCCGGTAGGCTACCTAGTAAGATTAAGCTATCTCTCAATGGTCGAACCGGCAGACTGCATGAGATTCATCGTCGCAAGGTGGCTAAGCTCAGGCGCAATGCCTTACCCTACAAAATTAAGCAGCCGGGTGATTTGGTTCAGATTGATGGTGTTGAAGGTTACCACCTCGGTCACCACTACTACGTCATTAACGCCATTGACTATATCAGTGGCAAAGCTACCAGTGCCGTACTTGCCAATAAGAGCAGCTTATCTACAGCCAATTTCCTAAGAGAGTTGAACGCCAGATTGGGCTTTAAGGCTAAAGCTATCCAGACAGACAATGGTAGCGAGTATGCAGCTAAATTTCATCAAGCTGCTGAGAGGCTAGGAATTAAGCACTGCTTCAACTATGTCAAGAAGCCTATCTATAACGGCAAGGTGGAGAGATTCAACCGTACTATCCAAGAGGCTATCTTCCAGAATGAAGACTTCCTGGTCAATCTGGTGGAAGATAAACAAGAAGCCAACTACACCATTGAGTCATATCTGGACTTCTATAACAATGAACGTCCTCACATGAGTCTTAGGTTCATGACGCCGGCTGAGTTTCTGCTACAATACACCCAGCGGAACTCTGCAGTCCAGAATGTAAATGTAGTGAGCTAGTATAAAAGGCTAGCCTCTCGGTTTCTTGGAGTAAAATATAATAAGATTAAAGCAAGATCGATCAATACTTAGACACTGCAAAGAGAGGATAAAAAATGCCAAAACAACGCATCAAATGGTATAGGGTACGAGATCTCACCACTATTCAATACCAAGACTCCTACATTAAAAAACTTCACAGCTTTGACGAGAAAGAAACAAATTATGACGTCAACGATATTTTGGAATTATATAATGTCACAAGGTTCATCGAAGAACGAATGTTTCCAAAAGATTCTAGCAAGGCAGAGGTTGAAGAACCTAAAATAGTTGCGACAATTGGATCCTTTTTCAGTAATCTCACAAACGATAATATATCATCGACAATCAAAAATATCGAGCCCTGCTATTGCGATGACTTAGTGTTGCTTTTATCCATCAATAAGTGTTACGACAAAATTGACGCCTCCAAAATGTTACCGACACTACTCAGTGCAGGTGTAACTATACACAATATATTGATGAATGAAGATATAGTAAATAAGTACAAAGAAGATGTGCGAAAGCTGATCATCTCTAAACCAGAAAATGCTACATTTATAATTGCCAGGTATTTCAAAGAGGGCGGGCAAACGATTAATCTACCGCCCTGTCTCACGTCAACTGATATAAAAAATCTTCTAACTAATTATGTAAACAGCGATGATGTCGACATTAACAACCTTTATTTAATTGCAAATGGAAGAACTATACCCAAAAAAGGTATTGACGACAGAATCAAGTTACTTGCAAAGAAAAAATATGATGACCACAACAACGGTTCTATTAAAAATGGTGAGTGTTCTTTCTGTGGAGTGATAGTAGATATATCCGACAATCAAGAAGACATAGTTGTAAAATCATACCAGCATAATCTAGAAAAGTACACCTACAGCAAAAAATGGCTTCAGGAGCATTCTAACAATCATTCTTTACTGACGAACTTTATATACCCTTTCTCAATCGTTAGCAAAAAGATGATTCTATTATTACCATCATACTCGGTACAGCTGAGCGTCCTTGAACAATATGGGAGAGTTACCGGACAAAACGAATATTTAACAAACTGCGTATTTAACTATATTGATCTTCTCACCTATAAACAGATCGAGATGTATGAAGTATTCTTAAAGTCTATGGGTAAAGATATTGAGAGTGCCATTGCATGGTACTTCAATAGATACATAGAACAACAATATGGTATTTCCGGATTCAGCTACAACGCTTCAAGTAAAGGCGCAAAATATATCGAAAAATGCAAGCAGGTCTTTAGTGAAATGGATAGCATCATTAAGCAATTCAAATTGTACACAGAAGACGGTCGGATTGATCAAGAGCTTTTGTCGATAGGCTCAAAATCACCCAGGTATGTAGAGATTCCCAGCAATATCAATGACAAATATGTATATATGACGAGTAAACCTGAAATAGACACAATAATGTGTTACTTGTTTTCCAGCCAACCTTATCTAAACTATATAAACAACGATCTACACGAGAAAAATTTTGTAGCTCTATTGGACAAGCACAAACTAAAATATGATGATTTCTCGGGGGCGCAAAAAGATCGTTTGAATCAGCTGATTAGGTTTGGTATCCTAGACAAAACGCCAGGATATTTGGCGTTCCAAAATAAAAACCAGATTAATATATTAAAGGACCTGCTACAATTTAATACATTGAGTTACCATCATTACTCTTCTGAAGATAGATTAACGATAGACGACATGATTAATAAAGAATGGTTAGTGCGAGGTTCATCTCTATTAACCAAATCCGAGTCGGAGTATTTTAACTTTTACCTTAACAGGCAAGATTTTAGTAATGGACATGACCTTCGCAACAAATACATGCACGGTGCCATGTCTAGCAGAGAGAAGAATAACGAAAGTATGCACCACGAAACATACCTTAAATCTCTTAGGTTACTTGTCGCTCTAGTTCTAAAGATTGATGACGACCTCTCAATAAGTATGAGTCAGAAATCAGAGCCTAAATGTTCATAGAGACGCAATGAGAGGTTATCTTTTTATAGTCACTACCGATCATCCAGGTACCGCCCCTGCGAAAGGCCGGTATGGTCTGGCGAGCAGCTTTATTGGCGGCGATATTGCCAGCGACACCACTCTGCCTTGCCCATTCAGAAAGCTTGATTATCTTCGGTGATGATAATAGTGCTATGCGCTTATGTAGAGACTCCATCAGAAGCAAGGCAAACAGCTCAACGAACCCATCGCATTGATTAGTTCTCATATATTCATCAAATAATGGGTAGTAGTCAGTATGCTTACTCTTATTCTGAATGATGATTGGTGGATAACCTACTTGCGCCAGCTGGTGGTTGATAAGGACACGACCCATTCGCCCATTACCATCCAAGAAAGGATGGATTGTCTCAAACTCTGCGTGAAAATGAGCAATTTTATCCAGAAAATATGAATCATCGTCATAGTACGAAGTGACGAGCCCGGAGACGAGACCGGACACGAACGCCGGGTTCGCTCCTAGGTGTGTACCGACACGCACCCACTCATCGCCAGACCTAAATCGCCCGGCAATATCGTCACGGACACCATTCATCAAGAGCGAATGTAAAGACAATATCAGACCCACTGACATACGTTCATTTGGGTTCTTCATCAGCTCGGTTGTCACTCGAACGAGATTCTTCGCCTCATATATTTCTCGAATCTCATGATTCTTGATAATCTTGTCGTGGATGATAATCGCCTCCGTATCCTGCAAGGTTAAGGTCGAGTTCTCAATAGCATTAGAGTTATAAACCATGTCTGGCAACTCACTCATGGCTATCTCATATAGAGCCTGCTCCCTGTCTTTCGCCAACCGGATATATTGCTGATGGAGCAACTCAACCTTATCTTTTGTAACCTGATTTATCATAGATTCATTATAACACACTGCGTGAAAATGAGCATATATGTGCATCTTTTCACGATAAGTTAGCCGAGAGACCCATCCAGCATATTAGCCTGCGGCCTTATGTCACTCCATTAGCCGTTAGCCCATAATTTCGGTTACCACATGTCGCCGAGAAGACTAATGGAGTGAGCCAGGGTTCTTGTCTGCGATTTCAAGCACTTTGTTTCTTGACGTTGCACCACGCACCAGCTTGACTCGAGATGGCGCCACACCGTAATGCTTCGCTAACAGCTTGACCGCCACCAAGTTCGCCCGCCCTTCGATGGCTGGCGCTTTAGTGTAGACGACCAGTGAGCCATCATCGTTCGCCACCACCTCTTCACGGTAGCGAGAATTAGGCTTGATCTTAGCGGAGATTTTCATTTCATAACTTTCCCATAGACTTACGAAGCACGTGCAATGTAATCAATCTATGATGTTTGCTCCGCCAATATCATAAGTGGCACGTTCACAGCTCCATTCGCCACCATAATGCTTCGCTTGCTCAAGTACCATATCGGTCGCTAAAGCCTGTTGATCAGAGGGATAATCATATTTCATCAAGATCTTTTTAATATTTATCCTCAACTTCGCTTGAACATTCTTGCGCTCCGCCCAATCAATCGTCACATCACGACGTACTTGTTGTAGTAATGCTCTAGCGACATTACGCAATTGTGCGTCCCCAAGCACCTCACGAGCGTCACTATTCTCGACAAGTGCATCGTAGAAAACAGCTTCATCTTTGCTTAAGCCGCAAGTACGCTCCTCTTCGACAGTCCGACGGACTTGACGACCGATACTAATCAGCTCTTCAATCATCTGCGCCGCTTCGATAGTACCGCTTCTATAGCGCATCAGTGCTTGATGAAGAAGTTCAGAGAACTTAGCTTCCTTAACGTAATTTTGTGAGAACTGCGACTTTATTTCGCCAACTAGCAACATTTGCAGAGCCTCAACCGCCAAATTCTTGCGTTCCATACTGCGAACCTCTGCAAAGAACTCGTCGCTCAAGATCGACAACTTCGGTTTCTTGAGCCCTGCCGCCTCAAATATATCCACTACGCCAACTGGTGAAATTGCTTTATCAACAATCTGCTTAAGCGCCGTATGATATTCGACATCAGACATCGCTAACGAACCGGACACCTTTTCCAATCGAGCCTTCACCGCCTGAAATAGTGCCACTTCCTCACGAATCTTTAACGCTTCAGGTCTAGGCACGACAAGTGTAAAAGCTTTATTAAGCTCTGTCATCTGTTGTCTCAATCGTCTTTCACCGTCTCTCAGGCTTAAAATATACTCTTCAGCATCCAGGATGATTTGCAATTTCCGGTCGGTCGACGCCGCAAAATATCGCCTGTAATCAAAGTTACCAAATAAGTCGCATACTGCCTCATATTTCACCCGCATCTGAGCCACGGCTTCAGATATATCAAGCTGCGGAACACCCCGTCCGCCACTCTGAGTATAGTTAGACAGAGCATCTCGGAGCGCCCTTGCTACGCCCAAGTAATCAACAACCAGACCACCAATTTTACCGGGTGAAACCCGGTTGACCCGTGCGATCGCCTGCATCAAGTTGTGACCTTTCAGTGGTTTGTCCAGATACATAGTGTGCATACTTGGCACATCAAATCCAGTTAGCCACATGTCGCAAACGATTACTAACTTCAGCGAGTCTTCAGAATCTTTAATGCGCTTCTCAATCACTTTCAGTCTTTGCTTGCTACGAATGTGTGGCTGTAGACGCTCGGGGTCACTCGCACTACCGGTGATAACCACCTTGACCATGCCCAGCATATCGTCATCGCTATGCCAGTCCGGTCGATGCGTCACAATTCTCTGATACAAATCGGTCGCTATACCACGACTCATCGTTACGATCATACCTTTGCCGCTCAGTACACCTTGTCGTTTTTCAAAATGCTGAATTATATCAAGGGCAATCACATCCAATCTCTTACTATTGCCGACGATAGCCTCTTTTTGCGCATACTCAGCTTTCAAAGCACCTTGGCGGCTTAGCTCTTCACCCTCTAATAAATCATCGACTTCCTTATCAAGCCATTGTCGTATGGTTTCATCCATATCCAAGTTTACTAGTCGGCTCTCATAATATATTGGTACTGTCACGCCATCTCTGACCGCCCGTTCGACATCGTAAATATCGATATAGTCACCAAACATTGCCGGCGTTGATTTATCGTCCGTTTCAATTGGTGTACCCGTAAAGCCAATATAGCTCGCACCCGGCAAGACATCACGCATATACTTGGCATAGCCATATACCAGCTGAGCGTCACTGGCTCGAACATGTGCTTTCAAGCCATATTGACTACGATGAGCCTCGTCTGCCATCACGATGACATTGCGCCGATCGGTCAGAACCGGCAGATGATCCCTGTCATCTTCCGGCGAAAACTTCTGGATAGTTGTAAAGATAATCCCACCCACCTCTCGCTTCAAAAGTTCTCTCAGCTCACTCCGTGAATCAGCCTGCCTTGGCTCCTCGCCCAGCAATTCGGAACAAGCACTAAACGTACTAAACAGTTGACCATCTAGATCATTGCGATCAGTTACAACCACCACAGTCGGATTATGAAGCTCGTTTGATTTCATCAGTCTGCCAGCATAGAACACCATGCTCAGGCTCTTACCCGACCCTTGTGTATGCCAGACCACACCGGCTCGCCGATCACCGCTTTTATTACTAGCCACTAGCGTACTATCAAACGCCTTATTAACCACCCAGCACTGATGGTAGGCAGCCACTATCTTGACCAGCTTACTACCGTTGCTACGCTCAAAGACTATGAAGTTCCGTACGATATCCAGTAGGCGCTCCGGCATGCAAACACCACGAAGCAGCACCCCGAGCGCTGGAATATTGCCGGCTTCCTCTTCGCCATCAATCGTCTTCCATGGCATCATTCGTTCCAGCGGACTGGTGATCGTGCCCATCTCCGCCTCTAGTCCATCACTGGTAACACATAGTTCATTGAACCGAAATAAATCGCTAATCTCGCGCTTGTACGTCTGGATCTGCTGATACGCTGCCGTCAAATCCGCCTTCGCATCAGCCACATTTTTCAGCTCAATCACCACCAGCGGCAACCCATTTACAAACAGCACGATATCCGGTCGGCGGTTATAGTCGCCCTGCAGAACCGTTAGCTGATTCACCGCCGCAAAATCATTGTTTCTTGGCGAGTTAAAATCAACCACTCGCACGATATCATGTTTCACTTCGCCACTTGACATGCGATACTGTACCGGTACGCCCGCTACCAGTAACTGATGAAAATCGTGATTATCTTCGATCAAGCTTGGTTTACTAATCTGCATTAACCGCCGCATCGCTTCCTTTAAGGCTAATTCTGGAATATGCGGGTTGAGACGCACCAAAACATTACGCAATCGCCCAGGCAATACCACCTGCCGCAGCTCACGCTCAGCCACAGCGCCATCCGGACCGATGTCCGGTCCGTGTAAAGTTTGCCAGCCGAGATTAGCTAGGATATCAAGCGCATATTGTTCAATTTGGGATTCGGTCATACTCTCCTTTATTATATGCTACAGCGAGAATATCTCCGCAATGTTCTTGTATTCTGCCTTAATGACCCTCTTCCACTTTGCAGTTTCATTTGGTGGACCAATATCATTTTTTGAATAGGCAATTAATATCTGCACATGTCGCAACTCTTCATCAATAAAAAGCAGACAGCGATTGCCAGATTTTTTGGGAGAAATGTGTGTACCGGCCACTGCGAAATCAAGTTTTACCAACTTATGATATCCCACCGAGTAAATCAAATCTGCGCGGTCGAAATCTAACATTCTATCTATACGCTTGCACACTTCGTCAATATTATCACGCGTCTCTAGCCAACTGTTCTTATACTTCTTGGCAAAAGTTTTAGCATAGTGACGCTCAGCAAATGGCATCCACTCAAAACTATAGTTCGGCGACATCAGCAGTTCCATACACCTTCTCAGGATATTCTTGTGTAATTAAACCGTATGGAATGACTTCTCCTTCACGACATATGCTCCATGGTAATTGCTCATGCGTAAAATTAACAATCTCATGCGTCTGCTTGCCTTGCCATGATTTGCCAATTTTATGAATCATTTGACGCTCTTCTGGCGACAATTTGCTGCCAGGTGCAGCACCGCTTTCCACCATGGATAGCATAAACGCCCTGCCCTTTTCCTCCAGGCGCAACACACCATTTTCTACCAGCTCATCAATCGCTCGAAAGTATGTTTCCGGAACTGGTCCTTGGGGTAAACGACGATAAGGCATGCCAGACATCGGTACCAAGTGGTTGTAATACCATGTAAAATCCGCCAGATAAACTAGCTTAGCTAGTTTTGTCTTGGTGATTTTTCCATCTTCATCAGCCCCAGCCTCAAGTGCATTAAGAATCATTTGTTTATATTTCTCCATCAACGCTTCAGTATCAAAATTAGAAGCCCCTACACCACGTAGCTCATTAACGCTAGTGCGCAGCAACGCCGCCAGCATTTCCACTTGCGACAATGTTACATCTCTCTTTCCAGACTCTATCAAAGCATACGTTGGTCTAGATAGACCGATGGCTTGGGCAACCTGATCTTGCGTCAAACCTCTAGATGTCCGTGCGGATCTGAGGTTTTCTGAGAGATTATTCATGTGGCGGCTCCTTGTATTACTCTATCTTTACCTATTTTAGTATATCATGTTCACACTGCGTATGTCAAAGCTTGCGTAAATAACCTTTACACTCTGGTGACGATTTATTGACACTGTAAGTATCTATCTGCTATATTGCCATCCAGGAAGTTGTACTTAGCTTCCAAAGATGGCAATTTCTCAATAACGTCAACTAATACTTTAAGAAAGGAAGTTATATGACAAAGAATAAGCAAATCCACACCGTCCCTCGCCCAGGCGGTTGGGGAAATAAGAGCTCTGGCGCATCAAGAGTGGCAAAAGCCTACACGACTAAGGCTGAAGCTCAAGCGGCTGGTCGCAAGACTGCCATCAGCCAAAAGGCTGAACATATTATTCATAATAAAAATGGTCAAATAGGAATACGGAACAGTTACGGCAAAGACCCGCACCCACCAAAAGGATAAGTTAATGAACGCAATAGATCATACGACCCAGACCCCCGAAGAATTTGGAGAATTAATCGGATATAAAAAGCTTGATATTACGAGCCGAACCTATCTCGTGTGATTCGCCGACGTAAATGAGCCTATTTCTGAAGCTAAGCGCTATATAATAAAATGTTTGTTACCGAATGAGTTACAGAATTTGAACGGTTATGCATCAATTCAATAGATCGTGGTTTCGTTTTAGAAATATTTTATGATCATTATTAATGCCTTCCGCAAACGAAGAGATGATCCCGTGTTGAGTCTCTGGACTCCAGTAGATAGTCAACCTTTTGGTTGCTCTGGTGATAGCAGTATAAAAGATGTTCTTTGTAACCTTTTCCTCACTATCTTTAGTTACTACTACTTTTACCGACTCATATTCTAGGCCTTGTGCTTTATGAATTGTCACTGCATATGAGACCTGAAACGGCACAACCGACCTTATGGTTTCGGAATCATCATCGCTATCATTGTTACGCCTCTTTTCTACCCTAATTCGAACCCTATTGTCGTCAATAAGTTTAAGGCTAGCCCATTCAGCATCTCGCTCTGAAATTGTAACACCGATAATATCTACAATAAACTCAATAGTTACCTTATCAATTGCGTTAATACTAACAATTTTACCTCTTAAATTATTGTACAATATTTCACTATAGGCGTTTGATTCATTAAAAATTATAGGGTCGCCAACCTTGTAAATTTCACCATTCCACACAACTGGTTGGTTCTTATTTTTTGCTTGTAATATTTTATTAACATTATTTACACCATACAGACCGTCATAATTTAAGCAAAGAACAATCTCTTCATCCGATAACTTTTGAAATATTGAACTATCCAATCTACGTGAGTAGCCCTGTCTTGCCATAATCTCTTCAACGTCATCGCTGTCTCTCCTGACCGAGTCCCACAACTTTTTAAGATTATCGTCTTCTGTTCGAAAGGGAGTTTCAAGCTCGAAAACAGCCTGCTTGGGCAAAAACTTTCTAATAATACCAAACCAACTACCAAATCTAATTGACTGAATCTGATAGACATCTCCGACTAGCACCAAATGCCCAAAATCGATATTGTTCAAAAGAGCAATCATATCTCTATTACTGATAGTGCTGCACTCGTCAATAAATAAGATAGAGCAGCCCAAGTCCGAAGTTTTAATTGCTTTTGCAACTGTCATAAAATTGCCAGCATCACCTAGTCGCATCTTTAAATTGCTAATTGCTGCGTTAGTGTTTGCTAGATACAGTTTATACTTAGGACCAAAGTATGCTGATATATGCTCTATCATTCTAGTTTTTCCAGTACCAGCAGCTCCATAGATTACTGCTACTTTCGATGAGTCAAATAGACTTACTAAAATATTCTTCTTAACAGGATCATCTATTTCGCTGCCGTTATTAGTCAACCATTCTGAGGCATTGTCTTTATAATTTTTCTCACCACTAGAACAGAGTGTTTTAAGTATTTTAACTATTTCTACAACATTTTGTTCATAGCCTTGTATAAAATAGTGGTCTGAGTATTTTTTAATTCTTCTATCGGCATGCCCAGACCATAACTTAGCATTATACTGATCAATCAAGAAATCTAGTTCATCGCCACCGGAGATTTTTTCTTTCGGAGAATACAGTAGACCTTCTTGTTCTGTGTTGATCATTACCCTTCTTGCTATCAGCTCATGTTCTCGCCTGCGAATAGGAATAGCCGATATCACATCTTTGAGACGAGGGTTATGATTCTTCAAAGAGGTACAGAACGGCATTTTATCAAACGGAAAAGTTTTCTTACTCAACCAAATATCATCCATACTGTCAAATCGATTGTCTGGGTACTGGTCTTTTATCGTTGAGTTGTGCATGTTCAAAAGCAAATAACGAATTACGTTTTTACCAGTCGTCTGTGTTTTACAAAAACATTTGACCCTTATTATTAGGTCTATAATTGTTGACTTGTATCCCACAGAACGTACTTGATTAACGAAACCTCTGAACAAGTCATCACTCAGGTCAATAATGTCAACTAGCGACCTTTGGTAGCAAGTAATATATTCCATAATTGGAAGATAGTCCTTTTGTCCTCTGCTGGCCCTTACATCAAATCCAATAATTCTGCCTAGATTATTAAACTCACAAGGTCGAATGTTCACCTTCCAAGATTGAATTATTTTTATAGGAACTTCTATACCATCAACTTCTATAGTAGAATTAATGAGCCAGAGGTCTGTTGCGTAGTTGTCAAAAATTCTCTCTCTCAAAAAAGCAATCTTCCTATGAAATTTGCTACTACGATCAATTGCCAACGAAAAAGTTATCTCATAATATACTTTTTGATTCACGAAGAATGGCTTTACTCTGTGTATATAATAGTTGTCTTTAGCACCGTCTTCGTTTGCATGGCTTTCTATTTGACTCGCTATTTTTTCATAATATTCCTGCTGAGACTCATCAATATCCAATGGAAAGTCTTTGAGATTATCTAGAATATCAATTGAAAAATCGTCTTTGAGGTAATTTTTTATTAGAATTAGTGACTCATAGTACTTTAACATAAGTCTTTCGGCATTATCCTCATCTAGAGTATAGTGAGATGCCGAAACCTGAAGTTGTTTATAGAAAGTTCGCAGAAATGCTAGGTCAGCACGAGCCTCTACTTGTTTCATCGCACTCTCAATTGCTTGATAATTACTGTCTGTATTTACATCCTGAGTGTTAATCAATATCGCAACCTGATTAACCAAATTACGAAGAGAATTGATGATATTGATAGACATCAGTCCTCTATCATCTATAAGTTTTGTAATATTTTTTGACACTACTGCGTCACAGCGTCGTATCTCATCTATAACAGAAGCCATGTTAAACTTCAATCTCTCCAGAAATTAGTTTCGGCAAAAGTGAGTCGCGAAGAGTAATGAGAGCTTGGGTTTGTTTATTGCTATGTAATATCGAATCCAGTAGCTCGCTAAATATTGGCGCAAAGTTAGCAAGATCATTATCATCCGGCAATTCTACCCGATAATTTTCGATCATTCCTTTTGTGATAAACTTTATTACCGAGCCGCGCGAACCGCCTGTAATAAGTGACAAATCTTTCTTCATTAAAAAGTATAAAAATCCTAACAGCTCTTCATTATGGGGTATTAATACATACGTACGCTGGTAAGCTTCAAATTTACCCGTATAGTACTTAATGTTAAAGTCCCCATTTCCGGCAACCAATATAGCCGATCCATCAAAAGAGTAACTAGGCGCGCATGAAATTGTTTGCGCACATGTGAAGAATGGAAATTTACCATCCCTGGTACTAAAATTTGCATCCTTTTTACCCGTCTTAACTGGAAAGAATTCTCCCAGTGGCCTTTTCTTCCAGTTTTTAGACTCGGGATTATCAACAAAATGATGGTGAAAGAGGGTTTGTCCGAGCTGCTCGAGAGTTTCGTTCATGCGGCGATTGAGCTCGATCTTTTCATCAAGGCTGCCGAGGATATTGGCAATTTTCTTTTGTTGGTCGAGTGGCGGCAGATTGATTTCCATATTGGGCACTGCCTTGACTGATAGATGCATTACCGTACTGCCGTTACTATGTGCCAGCATATATTCTCGAACAATTGGAGACTTTAGATAATAAAAAAGATACCTAGGATAAACCATGTCCGTATCTGTCACTATTATTTTTGACAGATCCAACGAAAAGCAAGCACTCCTGCCCATATCTGGCATAATTATAGGACTACCGATAATTTCACGATTCTGAGTAAGGTCTGTGTTTGCTATCAGAATATCGCCCGACTTAACATATTGCGATGGTTTTATTTGTCCTACATAATATTTTATGCCATCAGGGTTATATCCCCCGCCCCTAGCAACAGACTTTAGGTTTACAAAAGCAGTCCCATTTTCTGAATCAGAATAATCGGCACTTCTGTATGAAATGCCTTTGATAATTTCTGCGACATCACCCAATAGAGCTCTTTTCATCTTTTTGCCTTATCCTTATTGCCAAACACTTTAAAAACTACATCTCCCACCTTGGTTGGATAGGGTATGATTTCTCCACCGTCGACTTTAGAATCATAGTACTCCGATGAATCGCCCCAGTATTCTGGTTCACGCTTTGTAACTTCAACTTCCGGCTTTTCAGTATCGATAGATACTAGGCCTGTATGCAAAAGACTGGTCGCCTCGTAGGATAATGATGACGAATCATAAGACTGGATAAATAGATTAAGATCGTTCGTCGAAATCCTTGCTAATACACGGGGCGCTTCTAAATATTGCTCGTAGCTAATATCGCCTTTCACCATTGCCGAGAAAAGCTTTGCTATATTTTCAGCATTTGTATAATCATCGCACTTATCGATAATGTATAGTAATTTCTCGCCAACTCTCATTTGGTATTTCTTTGAGGAGTTGATTTTGTCAACTACTTTTTTACGCTGTTTTTCCGGTATATGATTGATGCCGACAAGAAATGCTACAATTTTCTTCAAAAACAAGCGATCGTGAATATTAATCCCAGTTTGTATTACACCAATTACGGTTTTAACAATCGGGATTTGTTTAATAATCTCATTATTAAAGACTTCATCAATTGAATATTCCGCTACATCCATCAAACTGTCTTTAGCTAGCGGACCGACAATAGATGATTCGAGAGCGTGTTGAACATCTTCACTCATTTTTATCCCAACCTTCTTCTGCACGACCTTTGCCCCTCAAGGCACCGCCATTCTATCTTCCCCGAGACCTCACGATCACCTTCAGTTTGAACTATAAAGAATTTCTTTATAGTTGCCGAAAGGTCGAGCTCTTTCTCTCCGTAGATATTCTTAATATGTTGGCCTATATTTTGCCTTGTAGTCTGAAATACCTGAGCCAGCTGCACTTGAGTGAGCCACGTATCTTCATCCTGCAATCTAGCTTGAATCTGCGGCTTGCCATCATCGCCAACATACACTACCATCTCGCTATTCGGGTTGTCGCCATTCATCATTTGATTTCTTTCTCTATTTTGGCAAGATTTTCTTTTATTTTCACCTCTAGCTCATGGCTCTTCACAAACTGCCCCTCAAGCTCAGCCGTCAACCGAGCAAATTTCTCGGCGAACGGCTCATCATCCTCTTCTGTTTCTTCAACACCCACGTAGCGGCCAGGCGTCAGCACATAATCATGTTGCTTGATTTCATCCAATTCAGCAACCTTGCAGAAGCCCGGCTGGTCAGTGTAATCCGCACTGGCGGTTTTATAATCATGATATGTCTTCGCCACCCTGGCAATATCTTCTTCGGTCAGCTCGCGGTTGCGGCGGGTTACCATTTCACCCAAATTACGCCCATCGATGAACAGCACTTTGCCATGACGATTAGCACGATCGTTCGATACAAACCACAGACAGCATGGTATAGCTACATTAAAAAATAGTTGACTCGGCAATGTAATAATGGCGTCAACCATATCATTGAGCACCAGCTGTTTGCGAATCTCACCTTCGTTGCCAGTTTGGCTGCTCATACTGCCGTTTGCTAATACGAAGCCTGCCGCACCATGCGGGCTGAGATGGTAAATCATATGCTGGATCCAGGCAAAGTTGGCGTTGCCCTTTGGCGGCAAACCATACCTCCAGCGTACGTCATTCTGCAAACGCTCTTGACCCCAATCTTTAATATTAAATGGCGGGTTAGCTAAGATATAGTCAGCTTTCAGGCTAGGCAGCCGGTCATCTACCAGGGTATCGCCACGTTTGATATTCGCATCAATCCCCCGAATCGCCATGTTCATTTTAGCGAGTCGCCAGGTGGTTTCGTTAAGCTCCTGTCCATACACAGCAATATCACTGGTGCGACCGGCATGCTCCTTAACAAACTTCTCGCTCCAGACGAACATACCGCCACTGCCACAGCACGGATCATACACACGACCACTGTATGGTTCAAGCATCCCCACCAGTAACTGCACAATAGAACGTGGTGTATAAAATTCGCCACCGCGCCTACCTTCGCTATCGGCGAACTGACCCATAAAGTACTCGTAGACTTGCCCAAGTAAATCTCTGGCACTGACAGTGTCAAACTTGATATTCGTAAATAGATCAATCAGCTCGCCCAAACGACGCTTATCCAGGGCTTCACGAGCGTAATTTTTCGGCAGAACACCTTTCAGACTTGGATTATCACGTTCAATAGCCCCCATTGCCTTATCCACCAGCACCCCTATCTCCGGCTGTTTTGCTCTCGCTGCCAAATATTCCCAACGAGCCTTCTCAGGAATCCAGAAAACATTTTCTGCAAGATACCAGTCATGATCCTCCGGGTCGTAATTCTCGTCGATCGCTTCTTGATGTCGCACTGAGAATGCATCCGAAACATACTTCAGGAAAATCAGTCCCAGTACTACATATTTGTAGTCTGACGGGCTGATATTACCTCGCAATTTATTCGCCGCACTCCATAGCCGTTCTACAAGCCCCTTCGTATTCATACATAGTAAACTATAGCAGATTTTTAAGTTTGTTCACCCCTGACCACTATGCTTTGAAAACTATCTTTAGTTACGACGATGTGGTCTATTAGCGTGATCCCCAGGAGCTTGCCGGCTTCCGTCAGCCTATCGGTGACGTCTCGGTCGGCTTGGCTGATCTCCAAGCTCCCGCTCGGATGATTATGTGCCACGATAATACCGGCGGCTCGGTCGGTGATAGCATCAGCGAAAACTTCTCGTGGATGCACCAGGCTAGCGGTCAGCGTACCGATGGTTACCACTCGCTGAGCGATCAGGCGGTTCGCCCCGTCGAGAGTTAGGCAGACGAAATGCTCTTGCTTCTTATCACGAATATTCGCTAGTAGAGCCACTGCCTTTTCCGGCGAGTCAACCACCGGTCGATCACTATCGACCAGATATCGTTTAGCTAGCTCAAGGCTGGCTAGAATCACCGGTATCTTCGCTTCACCCAAGCCAACTACACTGCGCAGATCACTATACACCAGCTCGCCGTCTTTCTCTCGCAATAGTCTAAGCACCCGACGGGCGATCACACCGACATCCGCCTTAGCGTTACCGCTGCCAATGATTGCCATAAGTAGCTCTAGGTCGCTTAATCGCTCAGCGCCATGACGAGCCAGCTTCTCTCGTGGTCTATCTGCTTTAAGCTTGTCCTTAATCTTCATGACGCTAGTATATAGCATCGTCGACAGACTGTGCTATCATATATCGTGGTAAATTATTATGACTAAAAAGCAGCCGATCATCACCGTATCTCATTTCGTCAAGCGCTATGGTAAGAAACGAGCACTCAACGACATCTCTTTTGAGGTGTATCCTGGTGAGATCTTCGGTCTGCTCGGTCCGAATGGCGCCGGCAAGACCACTACCCTGGAGATGATTGAGACGCTCCGTCAGATTGACGGTGGCAAGGCGATGGTTGATGGTCTCGACGTCAGTAAAGAGCCTATGAAAGTCAAGAGTATCATCGGCATCCAGCTCCAATCGACCGCCTTTTACAATAAGCTGAACTTAAGGGAGCAGCTCAAGATGTTTGGTAGTCTCTACGGCACCGAAGTAGATACCGATGCCTTACTGAGTAAAGTACAGCTAACCGAAAAAGCAGATAGCTACGTAGAAGAGTTGTCGGGCGGCCAGAAACAGCGTTTCGCCATCGCTTCCACTCTAGTCAATCACCCCAAGGTTCTCTTTCTTGACGAGCCAACCACCGGGCTTGACCCGCAAGCTAGACGAAATATGTGGGAGCTGATCCAGCAGATTCGAGACGAGGGCGTGACCGTCGTCCTAACCACTCACTACATGGAGGAAGCTGAGCTGCTGTGCGATCGCATAGCGATTATGGACGGCGGTAAGATCATAGCGCTGGATAGTCCGCACAATCTGATCCAAGGGCTGCTGGATCGGGGTTTCGTCAAGGAGCAGATCGTTGAGCAGGCCAGCCTAGAGGATGTTTTCATTGATTTAACCGGAAAGGCACTGAGGGACTAAACTATGAAGAAATACTGGGGCGGTGTTAAAGGTCAAGTAATTGCTCTGCTGAAACGACTGTTCAGAGATAAGACGGCACTATTTTTCACCTTCCTGTTCCCACTGATCTTCCTCTTTATTTTCGGCTCAATCTTTGGCAATCAGACCTCCACCTTTAGTGTAGCTATCATCAATCATAGCCAAACTAAATTTGCCAAGCAATTCGTCGATAAGATCAAGAGCACCAGAAAAGAGTCAATCTTGCGAGTCAAAGATGTTACCGATATGGCAGAGGCTAAGGAACGATTAAAACAATCGGAGCTAGATGGCATCATCGAGCTGTCTAAAGATTTCGGCGAAATAAAAGGCGAAGGAGTAAACGCCAGACCAAGTGGCACATTAACCGCCCTCTACGCTAAGGGGTCTGAGCAAGCCGGTAATACTCTCAGCGCCCTGGTGTCTCAGATAGCCGATACTGTCAACAAGGCTATGGGGCAGGCTGAGCCGCCGATCACGGTTACCTCTAAGGCGCTAGGAGATGAGGCGCTAAAAACTTTTGACTACACCTTTACCGGGCTACTTGCCTTTAGCTTGATGAGTATGGGTGTATTTGGTCTCGCTAATCAGATGCCCGCCGAAAAACAAAGAGGCTCTTATCGACGGTTACAAGCCGCTCCGTTCACTGCCGGGCAGCTGATTATCGCTACGGCGATCAGCTATGTCTTCGTAACCATTCTGAGCGCCTCCCTAATGGTGGCAGTCGGTATACTACTGTTTCACTTTAATATGCGGGGCGACTGGTTACTATTCAGCGGCTTCTTAGTCCTGAGCGCCAGCCTAATGACCGGTCTTGGGCTGATCGTCGGTGCTTGGGCTAAGAATGAAAACCAGGCATCGTTACTGTCAAATACCATATCCTTCCCGATGATGTTTCTCTCCGGAGCGTTCTTCCCGTCATTTCTAATGCCCGAATGGCTGAGTTCCATTAGCCGGTTCGTCCCGATGACGCCTATCGTCGATGGTTTTCGTTTGATCATGACCGAACAAGCCGGCTTGGTCGGCATCTTGCCTCAGCTTGGCATGATAGTCGGCTGGATAATCATCGTTTATTTCCTCGCTATCAAGCTCTTTCACTGGGAATAGAATAGTTGGGCAGAAAGTCTGCCATTCGGCATCTTACCAGCGCCTCTTAGATTATCTTAAAAGGTCGGTCAAGCTCTTGCTCCGCTTCCTTGATACCAGTTTTTAACCCTAGTTAAGTCGTCTTTTTTGATCTTAATCAACACTAAGAATAGCCACGCTAAGATAACGAGGCTACTGATAAACGCCCGCTGTGGCGATACTACGAACTGCCACACTAGAAATAACAAAAGACCGCTAGCGGTCGGATAATTTCCGGAAGACTGCTAGTGTCGCTTCTCCGTAACTTCGAAAATCATCCACCACAACAACTCCGATAGGTTGGTACGGCACACGCAGTCTTCCTGGATATGATAGTATCATAAGCCCACCCGGTTGCAAAGTCTCCACCAGCCTCGACACCGTCTCCGGCTGTGGATAATTATAAGGCGGGTCAGCCAGTACGATATCGTACAAGTCCGACTGATCTTTAGTGTCTAACCATGTTTTGACCGAGGTGCTCACCACCGTTACTTGCTCGCTCACACCCAGAAGTTCAACATTACTCCTAAGCACCCCTAGCGCTACTCTATCTCGCTCAACAAAGGTCACCGAGCCGGCGCCTCGGCTTAATGCTTCCAGCCCCAGCGCCCCTGTCCCGGCGAAAGCATCTAATACTTTAGCGCCGTCCATCGACCGATGAGCAAGCAACCTGGCAAACAGCGCCGAGCGCACTCGGTCTCCCATGGGGTGGGTCGCTCGACTGACATCGGCGTTGATCAGCCGACTGCCAAATCTACCGGCGATTATTCTCAGTTTAGCCATCACACTTCTCCCCTAATTTAACGTGGTCAACTTCTGATACTTATTAATCATCGACTTCAGCCCCTGATATCTGTCCAGATAAGATGGATCAGCGATCAAGCGCCCCATTACTTTCTCCGCCTCATCTGACGCCTGCTTGATCAATAGCGTATCCGCCAGATTGACGCCCCTGAGATTAAGCGCACCGTGCTGAGCAGTGCCGTAGATCTCGCCGGCTCCTCGCATCGCCAGGTCAACCTCCGCCAGATGAAAGCCGTCGTTAGACCGCTCAATCTCCTTGAGTCGCTTAGTCGGCGTTTTACTATCTGACTGCATCAGATAGCAGTAGGCTCGAGACTCGCCTCGCCCGACTCGCCCTCTCAGCTGGTGCAGCTGAGCCAGCCCGAACAGATCAGCATTCTCGATCACCATGACCGTGGCATTTGCGACATCCACCCCCACCTCAACTACGGTTGTCGAGACCAGAATATCCAGCTGGTGCCGCTCAAACTGACGCATCACCGCCTCTTTACTCTCAGCCGGCATCTTACCGTGCAAGATACCGACCCGGTATCCCCGATAACTACCGACTACCTTTTTATAGAGCGACTCGGCACCGGTTTTTTCTGACTGCTCCGACTCGGCAATCAAAGGAGCGATGTAATAGACCTGGTGGTTAGCCTCCAGCTCCTGCTTGATTGCTTCCACCATGGTGTCTCGTTGGTTGGGCGAGACAATCTTCGTCTTGACCTGGCGTCGACCGTGTGGCAATTGGTCGAGAGTCGAGATATCAAGGTCACCAAAAACCGTTAGCTGGAGCGACCGGGGGATGGGCGTGGCCGTCATCGCCAGCAAGTGCGGTAGGCGCCGGTCGTTAGTCTTAGCCAGTAGATCTTGGCGTTGCTTGACACCGAAGCGATGTTGCTCGTCAATCACCACGAAGCCCAGTCGGTGAAACTGCACCGCAGGCTGAAATAAAGCATGAGTTCCGATCACCAGCTGAATCTCACCCTCGGCAATCCGATCCAGCAGCTCTCGCCTGGCTTTACCTTTGATTGCTCCCGTCAGCAGACCGATCTTGACATTAGTTGAACTCAGCAGTTTGGTCATAGTGGCGAAATGCTGCGCCGCCAACACCTCAGTCGGTACCATCACCGCTGATTGATAGCCGTCTAGCGCTGCCTGATATGCCGCCATAGTCGCCACCACTGTCTTGCCCGAGCCAACGTCACCCTGCAGCAGACGATTCATCGGTACATCTCGCTCAAAGTCCTGCAAGATCTCCCACGCCGACCGACGCTGCGCTTCAGTCAAGCTAAAAGGCAACCTAGCCACGAACTGCCGGATCTCCGACTGCTTAAATGGCAATCTATACCCCTTGATCTGCTGATTCGCCCGTCGGTTCATCTTGGCAGCCAGCAAGAGAGAGAATAGCTCCTCGTAGGCCCAGCGACGCCGAGCCAGAGCCAGCTTATCCCGATTAGTCGGGAAGTGTAGCTCTCTCACCGCCGTAGCCCGATCCATTAAGCCCGCCTCTCGGACAACATCGCCGGGTAAGGTTTCATTCAGCATGGTGATCAGAGGCTTGAGCTTAGCCATAATCTTCTTGACCATGGCCGGCTTGACCCCTTGCTTAGTTGAATAGACCGGCACAATCCGATCGCTGGTCACCGGTAGATTACGTACCGCCTCGCAAGCTGGCGTCAGCAGCTGATAACGACTCCGTTTCAGAGCGAATTCACCGCTAAAATAGAACTCACCACCACCTCTCAGCTGACTAGCCCGATAGGGCTGATTAAACCAGACCGCCTGAATCTTGTCACCATTATCATCGACAAGCACTGCGGTAGTTATCTTCATATTACGCCTGGCAAAGCGAGTCTCCACCGACTCCGCCCGAGCTCTGATAGTCACTTTGCCCGGTCTAATCTCAGCAATACTCTCCGCCCCGGTATAATCATCGTAAGTGCGAGGCAGAAAATTGATCAGATCGCCGGTCGTCCGAAAGCCGGCCCTGGCTAGTATCTCGCCGGTTCTGGGGCCGACTCCCTGCACCTCCAGTAGTGAAGTATTAAGATTCATCTTTCTCGACTAGACGCTCATGAAGCATATTGACTATACCGGCCAGCAGCAGGTTGACCAGCATCATGCCACATAGCGTCAGCAGGTAATGCAGCGTCGCCGTTATATTTAACACCGCCCAGGCCAGCACAATAGTCATCGACCAGATAGTCAGGATGATGAAGAGTGATGCCTTTTCCGGTTGGCTATCCATCAGACTAGCCCCCAGACTCAACATTAAGTTACCCAGTCGAGACAACCACCGGAGTAGAATCCAGACCAGTAGCGCCGCCCCCACGACGATCAAGATGCCCAGCGCCACTATCACCCAGCTATAAAACTGGTTGATGATATTCATTCGTACTTCCATGGAGATATCAGGATGATAACCGGCGTTCGCCAAGGGGTTACCGGCTTGATCCAGAAAACGGTTCAGACTACCCGCCTGACCGAACACTAAGGTTATCAGCAGAAATATGCTAATCAGCCCGGCTACCGCCACCAATGACTTAGCTAAGACCGCCAAAATATCATAGGTGAGCCGAGCCAAATTATCTTTGGTAAATAGTCTATCGGCCGGCTTGGTCGACTTAGTTGACTTAACTAGCCGAGGTCGTTTCGTCGACTCAGACAGCTTAGTCGATTCGGTCGGCTCGGATGACTTTAACGGCTTAGATGTCTTAGACTGCTTCATGATTCATTAGCGCACCAGCACGAACCGGTTCTTACCTTTTCTGATTAAGCTGCATCGGTCAAGTGGCTGATCAGCCGCCAGCTTGACACCATTCACCGACACGCCACCGCCTTGGATTAGCCGTCTAGCCTCACCGTTGCTGCTCGCCACCCCACCGGCTAGTAGCGCCCGACCAACCGTCAGTTCGCTCGTTAGCTCTACCGTCTTGATCTCGGCACTAAGTAGATCAAGCTCGTCGCTATCCAGCTCGTTCACCGCTCGACCGCCAAACAGTACTTCCGTCACCCGCTGTACCTTAGCTAGAGCCGCCTCGCTATGGACAAGCTTGGTCACCTCTTCAGCCAAGCGACGCTGAGCCGGTCTAGCCTCGGGATGAGCTTGCTGCTGAGCCTCAAGCTCACTAATCTCTTCCCGACTCAAGAATGTATACACCTTAAGGTAATCAACCACACCTAGGTCGTCAACATTAAGCCAGAACTGATAAAACTGATAGACCGATGTCTTGGCCGAATCAAGCCAGACCGCCCCGCCCTCTGACTTGCCGAATTTTTTACCGGTTGACTTATTGATCACCAGAGGAATACCAAAGACATCAACTCTCGCCCCCTCCAGCTTATCAACCATTCGCATTCCACTAGTACAATTGCCGAATTGATCAACCCCGCACAGCTGTAAAGTAACACCATGCGTCCGATAAAGGTGAAGAAAGTCGTAGCCCTGGATCAGCGAGTAAGAAAACTCAGCGTAGTTAATCCCTTTACCGCCGACACCAATCCGCTTCCGGACAAAATCACGATCAAGCAATTGTGTCATCGAGAAATGCCAGCCGATATCTCGCAAGAAGTCGATGTAATTAATCTGCTGAAACCAGTCATAATTATCTACCGTCACGAGATCAGTATCACGCAAAATCCACTTAGCCTGCTGTTGTAGCAGCCCGACTCGACGCTTGATCGTTGCCTCATCCAGCTTGGCTCTAGTCTCATCCTTACCATCAGGGTCACCACCGGCCCGACCGGTCGCCCCGCCGGCTAGAAAGATAGCCTTGTACCCCGCCCGAATGAAGCGTAGGCAAGTGACTAACCCAGCCAAGTTGCCAATAGTCATACTATCAGCACTAGGATCAGCCCCGAAATAAAAGGCTCCCGGCTGATCAAGGGTGCTTAGGTCATCAATGGTAGTTTGCCCCACCAGCCCCCGCCACTTCAGCTCTTCGCTAAGTTTGGTGCTCATACTGATATTCTACCATGTTTGGTGCAGCCAATGATGTCGTGCTAAAATGGTAGCGTTAACTTGAGAGTGCGAGAGGGTCAATGACAAAGAAAAGTTCATCAAGTAAGACTAAGACAGTGCGCAGTAATACTAGGGGGTCAAGCGAGACCGGTCGACGCTATGCTACTTACTCCGGCCTAGCCAAGATTAGGGGCAAGAGTCAGCGAGAGATTAATAAGGAGCGTAAGCTCAGGCGTAAGGCCGAGTATCTCGCCACCTTGCCGAAGAATCCGGCCAAGCGCCTGCTGGCTCGGCTCAATCCTAGACACCTGGCTAAGTTTTGGTTCTCGATGGACGGACTCAAGATGCTGGGTAAGATCTTTGGGGTTGCCCTACTTTTGCTGGTACTGGCGGGCATCGGCACTTACTTTTATTTTCGCAATGAGCTCAAGAGCCTCCAGCCGTCCGAGCTGGCTAAGAGAGTTCAGACTACCGTTACTAAATATTACGATCGCAATGGTCAGCTCCTCTGGGAGGATACCGGCACAGGCGAATATCGTCTGGTGGTTGATTCGAAGCAGATCAGTAAATACATGAAAGACGCCACAGTGGCGATTGAGGATCGTCGCTTCTACGAACATAGTGGCGTTTCACTCACCGGTACACTGCGAGCTATCATTAATAATGTCTTTCGTCGAGGCTCGACCCAGGGTGGCTCGACACTGACCCAGCAGCTAGTCAAGCAGGTTTTCTTTGAGGACGAAGCGGGCGACCGTGGCATTTCTGGCATTCCCCGCAAGATCAAGGAAGCAATCCTGGCGACTGAAGCGGAGCGGATCTACAGCAAAGACCAGATCTTGACCATGTATCTCAATGAGTCGCCTTATGGTGGACGTCGCAACGGTGTCGAATCAGCTAGCCAGACCTACTTCGGTAAATCTGCCAAAGATCTGACCATCGACGAAGCCGCCCTGCTAGCATCTATCCCGCAGTCACCGACCCTATTTAACCCCTATAACACCGACGGTAATGCTCAGCTCCTAGAGCGCCAGAAGACCGTCATCAACTACATGATGGAACAAGGCTTTATCTCTAGAGCGGACGGTGAGGCTGCCAAGAAAGTCGCCGTACTGGACAAGGTCAAGCCGGCCGATAATCAGCTTAGTGGTGCCAAAGCCCCCCACTTCATCCAGATGGTCAAAGACGAGCTGACCGATAAGCTAGGCGCTAAAGTCATGGGGCAGGGCGGACTGACGATCAAGACAACCCTAGACATGCGAGTCCAAGGCGTATTAGAGGGTGAGATGACCAAGCTATTTGAGGGTAATCTATCTTGGCTGCCCCGCAGCTACGGCTTTGACAACGCTTCGTTCACCATGATCGACAATCAAACCGGGCAAATCCTTGGAGTAATGGGCAGTCGCAATTACAACTTCCCCGGTTACGGTGCAGTTAATGCCGCCACCTCATTTATCCAGCCCGGCTCTAGCATCAAGCCGCTGGTTTACGCCGCTCTCATCGACAATCAGAATAATAAGAACGGCACTTACGGTGCCGGGTCGATCATCCCCGATACTCCCATCCCCCAGAGCGTTTATCGCACCTCTGACGGTACATCGGTTCAGAATGCCGATCGGCGCTTCAGGGGCAATATCCCCATCCGCCAAAGCTTAGCCGGCTCCCGTAATGTCCCGGCCATTAAGGCGATGTCGCTTAATGGCGTCGAGGCTACTCAGAAATTCATCCGCTCCGCCGGTGATGCCAGCTACTGTACTGACGGTTCTGATACTAATGCCGGTCTCGCTTCGGCTATCGGTGGCTGTGGCGCTAAGCAGGTTGAGCACGCCAACGCCTTCGCCACGATTGCCCGAGGTGGCATCTACAAGCCCTACGAGACCGTCATCGAGGTGACTAATTCACAAAAGGAAAAGCTCTACGAATGGAAGGATGGTGACGGCACTAAGGTGATGGATAGTCAGACTTCGTACATCATCTCTGATATCCTGAGTGATGATTCAGCTAGAGTAGCCACCTTTGGCTGGCGACCGCAAGGCTTCTACGTTAATGGCATTAAGACGGCTACTAAGACCGGTACTTCCAACCTTGGCTACTACCCGAAGGATCTCTGGATGATGAGCTACACCCCTAAGGCTACTCTAGCCGTCTGGACCGGCAATCATGTCCCCAAGGCACTGCGAGGCGGCGATGGAGCTAGCCTGGGGCGAATCGTGTCAGATATCACCAGCAACGTCTACCATAATATCTTCCGAGCCGACGGCACTTGGAAGCCGGGCGATTGGTTCACCCGACCAAACGGCATACAAACTCTGCTTCTTAACGGCGCCAAAGACATCTACCCCTCTTGGTACAACAAGAAGAGCAAGACTAGTGACGCCATCAAGATGACCTTCGACCGAGTCACTAAGCGCCGTACTACCGAGTGTACCCCCGAGGGAGCCAAGGAGACTATTGACGTGATCAGAGTGACTGACCCGGTCTCACGCACTACCACCTTGACGCCGCCTAACGGCTATGATGTTAATTCATACGACAACTATCACCATTGTAGTGATGTCGCTCCGTTTATCTCAGACATCACCGCTACGAAGGACGCCGGCTCCGGTAAATACATCGTCTCTGTCTTAGCTAAAGCCGGCACTCACCCCATCACCGCTGTCACCATCAGTGTCAATGGCAATACTTATGATGCCAACGTTGGCGACACCGGCTCGTGGGACGCAACGATCAACGACTTATCCGGCTCGGTTAATATCAGCACTACCGTTCGAGACGAAGGTTACTACACCCAGACGATGTCTAAGACCCTGGAGTTAGCTAAGAAATGACCAAGCCGACCAGAAGAGGTACACACAAGGCGACGAAGACCAAGGCTAAGACCATCAATCAACCATCGCAGGCCACTCCTGACACTGAGCACAGCCATGAGTCAAGAGTGCGTAAGCTAATACCCGCTAGACAGGCAGCTTACTATGTCCTCGCCTTTGGCTTTTCAGCTGCCACCATAGCTCTTTTCCCGGTCGAGGCAAATCTATCCAAGCCACTCTTCACTCGACCGTACAACTTTTACCGCCTGGCTATCATTATCCTCGCCATCGTCTTTCTCTTGCTTGCCACCAAGCCGTCTTGGAGCAATACTCCACCTAGCCACGAGCCGTCACCTAAGGCTCGTCAATGGCTCTTGCGCCTCAGTATCGCCTTGCCGGTGATAGCCATCGTTTTCTTAGTTATCCAGCTGGTTGCCCCCCAGTTCGCCACTCTACTAGTTCGTAAAGAATCGTGGCCCTTCTTCCGTAACGCCATCTTCATCAAGAGTGCCTGTCAGCTCGTAGCCGCCATCGCCTTTATCAAAGTCGCCCGTCACTACTTTAGGCGACGTCAACGCTTAGCAATGATTACAGCTATCGCCATGGTTCTGCTCCTAGGGCTAATGATTGGCGAGGAGTTAAGCTGGGGGCAGCGAATTTTCGGTTGGGGCACACCATCGTTCTTAGCTGAGATTAATTCCCAGTCAGAGATAAACTTACACAACATTAATACTCAGCTCGCTCAAAATATTCTTTATTTTGGCGGTTGGCTACTGCTCATCGGCTTCGCTTTCTGGCGAGAAAGTCTGACCAAGCTGCTCCGAAAGTGCCCCAAGGCCAGGCTGGATTTCTTAATAGACTGGCTGCCACCCGGCTGTTTCGTCGGGCTCTTCGCTGTCGGTTTCGCTTTCTGCGACCCTCTGGTATCCGACAGCGGCCTCTACTGCTCATCTAACTTATTTATCATTTTAGCGACAGCCTGCTTACTATTAACTGAGCTCAGATACCGGCTCAAGCTTTGGCCTCAACCGAACTCTGCGCCCGTCTTAGACGATACTGATAATAGTAGGCACCCGGCTCTCCGGCTAGGGATATCGTTCCTCTGCTTCATAGCAGTACTGACCGGCAATTTATTTAATGCAGAGCTCTGGAATTACAACTCAGGAGCGCCGACTGAGTATCTTGAGCTATTCATCAGCCTCGGCATTATGACCTGGGCGCTAATTGTCAAATCCCGCCTAGTCAAGCCTGAAAAGGCAAGAGTTCTCTGACCAAAACGCTGAAGAGAGCCTAGAGGCTATTTATTAGCCAGTCGAACCATCTCCGCCTCAGCAACCGTGCTGCTTGACTGACGTCGAGGCGTGCGAGGGCGACGTGGCTGTTTCTTCGTAACCTCATCATCGCTTCCGTCGGCCTGATTCGCCTGGGTGTGCTTGGGCTGATTATGACGACCGGGTCGTTTCTTGGCTAGTTGATCAGAGTGAAAGGCAGATGTCAGCCGAGTCGATTTTGCCTCGTCACCGCTTCGCTTCGACTTACCCGGCTCGTTCTGCCCGGTAGTTCGCACCTTTTTAGCAAACATCATCCGTCCCGCCTCGGTTTGTAGCGAACGGACGATCTCGACCGTCAAGCGATGACCGATCTGCGCCTTAGCATCCTCTACCACCACCATCGTGCCATCCTCGAGATATCCCACCGCCTGATCCCGATTCGCACCCGGCTGAATTAGCTCTACCTCTATTCGCTCGCCCGGTAGCAACTGAGCCCGAAGCATTTGCGACAGTTCGTTAACGTTGATTACAGTCAAATTAATAACTTTAGCCACCTTATTCAGGTTGTAGTCAGTGGTAGCAATAGAAGCGTCGTACTTTTGCGCCAGCTCAAGCAACCGCTCATCGACTCCGCCCGAGTCGACCAGCCCATCATTGACGATGGCTACGCTGACGGCATCCATCCGCTGAAGTACCCGGATGTTATCCAGCCCCTTGCGAGCCCGCAGCCTTTTGTCGTGATCTGCCTTGTCAGCTAGTAGCTGTAGTTCACGCACCACTGAGCGTGGAATGATAATCTCTGCCGTGATCACACCGGAGCGGGCTACGTCGACGATTCGTCCGTCCATGATTGAGCTGGTATCCAGCAGGATGGAGCCTCGAGCTACCTTGGGGTTACGCTGACGTAGTTTGAGGACCATTAGCAAGGTCGTCTCGATGAATGTCGCCACCACTAAAGCAGTAGCAAATGATTGCATGTTCATAAATCAATAATTCCTTTCAGGAGTAGTATATCATATTAAAGCGTGAGTCAGTACACTTGCATTGACCATGCAATGCAATGTAACCCGTAACGATAAATTAACCCTGCAATTCAGAGCATGGTCTGTAATTTCCCCTCCACGTATAACCCTATAGTGTACGAGTAGTACAGGTGGTCTCCTCAGGCTCCAGCACGATGCTTAACACTCATAGCCACAAGGAAGCCTATGATATAACAATGCTTTGTTGTGCCTAGTTAGTCTAACCGGCATCAGCTGGACAGGCTGGCACCGTATAAACTACTACGTGCACTGGATAGCTTACTGATATATCAACAGCCTTCGTCAACCACACTGTACTACTCGTACTAGGAATGTTTGCCTTAACCAAGGTTAGACCATGGAATGAGACTGGGGGATTACAGACATATAAATAATTTAGTCTTGTAGCTCAGAGTAACCGTGAGGGGCGGATTCATCACGGATTACCGAAGACTTCGCCAGCGTCTGAGGGAAGACGTGATGAATCTTTGAGCCCCTCACCCTGGAGGGCGTCTATTGTCCTTCACTCTATTAGTCATTTCCTGAAGACTGTGCACGCTTGAAGCCAGAGCAGCACACGAGCCAGCCAGGCGGCAACAAAGGAAATGATGATAGAGTGAAGAATGATAAGGTTACAACCTAACTCACTATCACCCTGAGAGCTTGCTTCATCCGGTTGCAGCCGGCTCGGTTCATGCTATCGGCAACGAAATTGCCATGGGGTTTATTCATAGTACCCTTATGGTTCTCACCATAGTCCCAGACCGGGTAGTGAACACAGAAGTCTTCAAACTTAGGATAGCTGTCTGCTGCAGCCAGGAAGTCTCTAGCAGCTTGTTTGAATGAACCGCCATGCTGCAGAATCCAGTTTTCGACACCAACACCGCTTAAGCCACCGACGCCTTTAGCCTCAGGGTTACGCCATTGCTTGTAGACACCGGCAGTCTTGAGGAACTGCTTGGCGTAGATAATGTTAGCCAGGACTTGCCGATATTTGGCTTCTGACTGTTGCTTGATATTATCTAGGCGATCGGCCAAAGCCATGTCGGTCGAGTACTGGACTTTATTAGTCTTCTGGGTCAGGGTAATGTCAATGTCAACCGGTTCAGCTAACCCGTCAATTGATACCTTTTTCAGGCGAAGGGTGCCATTGACTATGACGCTTTTGTTACCTACTTGGTTCTCACCCGCTTTGTCCTCATTGCGCCTTAAGCCACCTGTTTGGTTTGGCTTGGTATTGTCGTTGATTTCATCCGTCTTGCCGAAGGCAGTCAGCAAGGCATCAGTGATCCGCTGCTTCTTGGTTGGGTCATTGAGGATGCTTCTATCCAGCCTAGCCAGGTAGTCGAAGTCACCCGGCCCGGGAGCGTTAGTCTGTCTGCCGGTAGAGCCGGTATCAATTATCTCGACGATGTTCTCGGTTAAGTCTCCGTCAAGGTAGTCTTTGTAGCTGAGGTTTAGACCGGGGATATTAGTGATAGCTTGCTTGATGGTTTGGTTGATCACCTCATGCTTATGGTCAGTCTCAGCCATGCTGGCCGGGAGCTCACTGATGATGGTGTTAGTACTGGAAACAACAGCCTTACCGACATTGGTAGAGGGGAGCTCCAGTTCGTCCTCCGGGGCAAATTGGTAGTCACCAGTGCAGTAGTGACTGAGACCGGACATCTGGGCTCTCATTTTGTCGTAATCATCCGGGGTAAAGATGAGCTCCTCGCTATCTCTGTCGATTATCGGGATATAGAAGCCGTTGAGGGCAATTTCCAACTTAGTAATCTCGGAGACGAGAGCGGAATCAGTGACGAAGAAGTCGACTGAGTCCATACCAAAGCCGGTCCGGATGTCGTAGTGCCCGCTACCGTCCACACTGGTAGCAAAAGCTTCCAGCTTAGCGAGAGCTTTTCTCTTATGGGTCCAGTCCGGCTCATTTGGGTCGAAGACAGCCTGATCAATCTCACCCCTATCTCGTCTAGTGACAATAAACCTATCCTCACCGGTAGCCTGGTCACTCCGTAGCACCGCCCAGAGACCACCGCCATGAACCTCAGCCAGCATGCGCTTGCCGTGATTATCAGCGATTTGGTTGACTGCCCACTTGCCTCGCGGTTGGCGCAGTACTATGTTCATGTCAGTACCAAGTGGCGTGGACTCACTACGAGATGAGTTGCCCAAGTACTCCTTGGAGATAGAGCCGTTTTGAAAGATGTCGGAGAGATAACGGATACCATAACCATCAGTTCCACCTATGTCTTTGACCAAGTCGCCCAACTGAAGCTTGGGCTCATCTGTATTAGTAAGGTATTCGGCAGTCCGGCGGTTTCTGGCGTCGGCTTCCTTGACAATGTTATCCATGCACTGCTCAGCACCGGCTAAGTCCTTGATACCGACGAAGTGGGCAAAGTAGCGGACGGATCGGTCAGCTAAAGAGTATCGACTGTTAGGCTTGATGAGACTAGTTAAGTTAGTAAAGTCGGTTTGGAGAGCGTTGTTTACATCTTGGTCTGCTTGCTGATGGATCAGCTGATAGGGATGTTCTTTACCGGGCAAGGTACTGTTATAGATAGTGGCTAAGTGCCAGGCGAAAGTGCTGAGAGTGTCATAATTAGCCTTAGTATCTTTATCCATTAGGCCGGTCGGTTGATTAAGGGTGCTCCAATCCAGTTCACCCGAGCTCAGCTGATCAAGCAGAGCTTGACCGTTCTTTAGGGTAGTCAGATATTCCCTGATGGAGCGGTTGTTAGAGCCCAGTGAAGCTCGAAGTAAGTCAGAGACAATGATGGCGTCCCGGCTATTCAGCATCTGATCCAGCTTGCCGCTCCTTATATCGCCGGTGGCTTGCTGAAGGACGGGGCTGATTGTATTAAACGAGCTAAAGCTAAAGTCAAAGTCTTCCCCCAGATTGGCGGACGAGTATATAGTGCGAAAGACCAGGTAGTTCTTACCGACGTAAGGCAAGTGATTATGGATGAAGATATCTTCCACCCTATCCAGTGCCTCGGGGATCTTGTCTATATCCAACTCAAGTAACTCACGAGCGAAGTCTCCCGAACGCTCCGCTAACTCACTGGAGTTAGATTCAATCAAACGAACGATGATACCCGAGACTTGTTTGATTTGGTCAGTGGTTAGCCGGTCATAATGTTCCTTGATATATGACCCAAACACCTGACGAGGCTTATTCCAGTCATTTCCCTCGTCTATGCCGTCGTACCCCTCCATCACCGCTATTTGCTTACCATCCAGCCCCATCCATTTTCTACCGGCCTTGTTTTGGCTCTGGTAGTATTTATAAATCAAGTCTAGATTGTGAGCGTCGGATGCAAAGGCGTCTTGCCAGAACTTCGGCTTAGGACCATTAGCGTCAAAGTATTCAGCCAGGTTGTCGAGAGTTAGTTGATACTTCTTGATCTCGTCAGTATCAATGCCGTACTGCTCGCAGAACTCGAGAAGAGCTTTTTTATCGTCCGATAGCCTTGCCTGAAGATCGGGATTCTTCCGTAAGAAATCGATATCACTTAGCAGGATCTGATCAATCAGCCTGCCGGTCAAGCCATAGCCATTAACGTAGTCGGGCAGATTATCCGGGGTCAGTCCCCATTTCTTGATATTACTATTATTCACCCGATAGTTCTCGCAAAACTTGAATAGAGCCATCTCACCGTCCGATAATCCGGCGGTATTAGCACATAGCTCCGGATACTTGCGCAGCAGATTCATATCCTTAAATAACATCTGACGGATTAATTCATCTGTCGGACCATTAGCGTCAAAGTGGCGAACCGTAGCTCTGCGTAACTCGTCGACACTATCGGCATCAACGTAGTTCGCATAATTAAAATCACGATTCCCATGAGAGCATACCTTGGAAATGAACTTGAAATATGCTTTCTCAGCGTCACTATAATGAGACCGCCAGTCCGGATCCAGTCTGGGCATTATCGCATCGAGACAGTCATGCGCCGAACGATATCGCAAGAATACCTCGTCGTAGAACCTCTCCTTCTCTTGCCCGCCATTTAGTGATTTTTGATACTCTGCGACAAAACGAGGGCCAAGAGAATAACGAAATTGTTCAATCACCTTGGCGTCATAGGTGCCGTCATCGCTCTTCAAATTATTCCTAATGAAGTCAACCAGCATCCTTCCGCCATCATCCTCGTTAGTCTGATCCCGATGTGCCTCAAGAAACTCCGCTATCCGGGCGCATCGTACATTATCTAGCGGTGTATAGTAATGATCCAGCAGACCGGCCACGTCAAATTGACCCAGGAGTGACTCGGGAGAATTCTCGAAGAAGGCGTCTTTTAGGGTGCCATTTTCATCTATCAGGTCAGACATCGCCAGCCCTCCCTTCTCCGCCATGTCAGAAGCACACCCGATACAAGTCTGCATAGCAGTAGCCCCCAGGTACTTTGACTGCTCGTGCCAGTAATTTGCCCTCTCGTCATCACCGCTGGGTTCTAGATTTGGGCTGATGAAGTACTGCCGATCTGCCGCACCCAGGCTAAACATCCGACCTATCTTACGATACTGATAGCGATATAGTCGGTCGACATCATGACCATCAATCAAGCCTACTTGATAAATGATGTCCTGAGTACCAATTATGCCGTCAATACCCTTAGATAAGCTAGAGCAATCATCACAGCGGAACGGCTGTTCGCTCCATAGCTTATCATCTTGCGGTAGCTGCCAGCCCAGCCGTCTAATCAGATGATTATACTTCGTCAAGTCTGATAGTACTTTGCCGGCGAATACTCTTTCTTCCCTGCTCCGACGGTTGAGCCGTTCGTAAAACTGCCTGTGTAGAATATTGCCCTTTTCCGCCCTTGCCGATAAATCACCAAACTCTTGAATGCTCTTGCCCGAACGATTGACGGCGTCCACTAAGAGTTTTTTACCATCATCGCTCGCACTGATCTCCTCTAATATGTCAAACAAGTGCGAATCCTTGACTAACAAATCTTCTGTACTCAACGGATAGCTATCATCCGGATGAGTACACCCCGCCATATCCTCCAACCAATTGACGGCTAGCTGCTTGATATGCTCATTACCGGCTATCTTCTCCATCGGAATATTGAGCCCCTCTAAAAAGCCATTCACATCAAAGGCGTAGTGCTCATCAACCGAGTCAAGGAAATCGTCTACCTTCTGATCATTAGAGGGGTCAAGCTTGCCGGTATTAATTGCTCTCCTCGCCCCCGGACGCTCAAAAGCTGCTGTATTGTCGTCAGATGGAGCAATCCTTAGATATCCCCCGGAGACCTCTCGGTTAGACAGATCAATCTTGCCTTGCCCGATCAAATCAGTAACGAACCGGCGGTTCTCGGCTACAGCTGTATTGTCATGAGCTAGGCTAATTCGCCGTAAGTATTCACTAAGCACCTGCTCGTTTCCTAGATCCAGCTTGCCCTGATCAACCAGCTGATTAAGCTGACGATACTTCTCCGGCTCATCACGATTAGTCCTGGGAGCTAGACGGTCAAGCAAGGCTCCAAGCTGACCGCTCCTCGACCCATGTGGCTGAGTGTCATCGAGTGTCCTGTCGATCAGCTTCAGCTGTCTTGAGGTCCGTACCTTGGCAAAAGCCAGCTTAAAGGAGTCAGTAACTTCGGCAAGCCGTTTTGATAGCGGAGCCGTTTTGACCGGCTCAGTCTCTTCACGACCCGCCAACCAACCGTCAGTGCCGGTGTTATTCGCCCCTGTTACCGACTGATCCGGCGGATTTATCTGTCTATTCATGATGACAGTAAAATTGTAGCATAGCCCTAATGTAAATGCTGGTTAAGGGCATCCCTCAGGTCGGTAGCAGGGATAACAAATTTATCTTTCGCAGCACTCCTCGGGGCAATGGCATACTTGAAGCCCAGCTTCTTGGCTTCAGCGATTCGCCGCTCAGACATAATCGCTGATCGGATCTCGCCACCTAGTCCAATCTCACCGAAGACCACCGCTCCATCCTTAAGTTTGCGCTCTGCCGTGGCTGAGGCAATCGCCATGCAGATGGCTAAATCAGCCGCCCGATCATTTAGCTTGAGTCCACCTACAATATTGATAAAGATATCCCGATCAGCCAACCGTAGCTTAGTGCGGCGCTCCAGTACTGCCACCAGTAAAGTTAAGCGGTTAACATCAAAGCCGCTAGCCGTCCGCTTCGGGTAGCCGAAGCTGGTTTTATTCACCAGTGCCTGCACTTCGACTAGTAGCGGTCGGTTGCCCTCCAGGGTTGCCAGGACTATCGAGCCATCAGTATCAGCCCGCTCAGCCAGCAGAGTGGCGCTAGGGTTATTAACCACTCGCAAGCCCTGCTGAGTCATGTCCATGATGGCGACTTCTGAGGTTGAGCCGTAACGGTTCTTGACCGCCCGAATCATCTTGAAGCCACCATAGCGGTCTCCCTCAAAGCTAAGCACTGTATCTACCAGATGCTCTAAGATCTTTGGTCCGGCAATTGATCCTTCCTTAGTGATGTGTCCGACTAAGATCACGGCTGTATTAGTTTGCTTGGCCGCCCGGATGATAATATTGGCGCTATTAGTGATCTGGCTAACGGTACCCGGTGCACTGGATACCTCAGCTAGCGCCACTGTTTGCATCGAGTCAACGATCGCTACCTGATATTCACCGCCGGCAATGGTAGCAGCAATATCATCAGCCGAAGTCGTCGCCACTAAAAAGAGATCGTCACTACCGCCGGCTCCCAGTCTAGCCGCCCGCAGCTTGATCTGCGAGACCGACTCTTCACCGCTGGCGTAGAGTACTTTCCTGCCTTTGGCGATATGAGAGCTGACTTGCATCAGAATAGTTGACTTGCCGATACCCGGCTGACCGGCGATCAAAGTCACTCCGCCTGGCATCAAGCCGCCGCCCAGGACGACATTCAGGTCAGCTATGCCTGTGTCCAGTCGAGCGCTCACCTGATCCACCGCCACATCCTTGATTCGTTCCGGGCGAATAACCTGACCGCTGCTACGGGCTACCGCCGACTTACCAACCGGTGCCGGGATGGTCTCTACCAGCGAATTCCACGAACCGCAGTTCTCACATCGCCCTGTCCATTTAGGATATACCGCTCCACACTGCTGGCAAACAAACTTGGTCTTGGATTTAGCCATAGCCCGGTTATCACACCGCTCTGAGGCGTCGATTAGTCGCTACGCCGGACTGAGCCTTGATCACTACCTCATCACCATTAGTCAGATCAGCTCGCACCACTTGCCCTCGCTTGATCTTGCCAAGGATTAGCTGATCTGCCAGGACACTCTCCAGCTTATCTTGGATGATCCGACGCAGTGGTCTGGCGCCGTACTTAGTATCGTAGCCATGATCAATCAGATAGCGCCGTAGCTTCGGCGTGATAGTAAAGGCTATACCCTTGGGCTGGAGACGCCGACTTAGCCGCTCCAGCATGATATTCAAGATCTGACCGACCTCTTTGGTGCCCAAGCCGTTAAATAGCACCACTTTATCAAAACGGTTAATTAACTCCGGACGCATCGTCTGACGCAGGGCTTTTAGCGCTTTCTCGCCCCGTAAACGACGATGAGCGTCGGTCGCTTCCTCACCCGAGACAGCATAGCCGACCGATTCTCGACCAAGCTCGCTTGCCCCCACGTTGCTGGTCAAGATAACGACACAGTTAGAGAAGTCAACCGCCTTGCCATGACCATCGGTCAAGACACCATCCTCCAAGATCTGAAGCAAGATATTAAAGACATCAGGATGGGCCTTCTCAATCTCATCGAATAGCACCACCGAGTAGGGTTGCCGACGCACCCGTTCGGTCAGCTGGCCGCCATCGTCGTAGCCGACATAACCGGCCGGCGCTCCGACCAAACGTGATACGGTATGTCGCTCGGTGTATTCGCTCATATCTACCTTGATCAGGCTCTTATCAGAGCCAAATACCTCTCGAGCCAGCACCCGAGCCAGTTCCGTTTTGCCCACCCCGGTTGAACCGAGAAAGATAAACGAGCCAATCGGTCGGTGTGGGTCACCGATGCCGGCTCGAGAACGCCTGATTGCTTGAGCCACTGCCTCAATCGCCTGATGCTGACCAATCACCCGGTCGCCAAGCCGCTTCTCCAGATTCGCCAGCTTGACCGCCTCGGATCGCTTGAGTTGCTCCAGTGGAACACCGGTCATCTGGCTCACCGAGCGAGCCACGTCATTGACCTTGACAGCTACGAAATCACCCTCGCTCTGCTTCTTTTCCAGGTGACCAATCAGATCTTTGAGCTGACTAAGACGCATCTTGTAGAGAGCGGCATGCTCATAATCTTCCTCATTCACAGCCCGTTCCATATCTTTGGCTAGCTTCTTAACCTCTGCTTGATAAGCTATCAGTTCCTTAGCCTGCTCACTACCGGCATTAGCAATCCGCACTCGAGCCGCCGTCTCGTCCAGCACGTCGATCGCCTTGTCCGGCTGCTGACGCTCACTGAGATATCGGTCACTCAGTCGCACCACCTCACTGATCACATCTTCCGAGATCCGCACATGATGATATTCCTCATAGCGAGGTGCCAGCCCGGTCAAGATCTTGATCGTATCGGCCGTGCCGGGTGCTTTAACTACGATCTCCTGCAACCGGCGAGCCAGAGCCGTATCCTTCTCGACAAACTTACGATATTCGTCACTAGTGGTGGCGCCGATCAGGCGAAACTTACCCCTAGCCAAAGCGGGTTTTAGCAGATTAGCTGCATCCATAGATCCCTCGGCTGAACCCGCCCCGACCAGTAAGTGAAGCTCATCAATGAAAATGATCACATTGTCGTCAGTGTCGACCTCTTTGATCAGGCGTTTTAGACGATCCTCAAACTCACCTCGATATTTCGTTCCTGCCACCATCGCCCCCAGGTCAACCTCCAGTAGGCGCTTGTGCTGCAAGAAATCAGGCACCTCACCACAGGCGATCTGCCGAGCTAGGCCCTCTACGACCGCCGTCTTACCGACACCGGCTTCGCCAATCAGCACCGGATTATTCTTCGTCTTGCGACTGATAATGGTGATCAAACGATCTATCTCCGCTTGACGCCCGATCACCGGGTCAAGCTGACCGGCCTGCGCCAGTCTAGTCAAGTCAGTCGTATACCTACTAAGGAACGAACCGCCGACCCGGCCGTCTTTGTGTCCCGACTGCGCCTCGCCCGCTTCGACATAAGACGGCTTATCGTCCTGCAGAAAACGAGTGATATGGTTCATCAGTTCATCGATGTCAACACCCTGCTGCTCCAGCAGCACACCGGCCTTAGCTCCCCTTTGGCAGATCATACAAAATAGCAAGTAGGTAGTATCACAGCTACTTTCACCCGCTTCCTCAGCTAGACGAACCGCCATATTAACCGTCACTTTCACCGTACCGGACGGCTCAATGGAAATCGGCCCATTCGAGACAACGATGCCCGGCTTCAGCTTGATCGCCAGTCGGATAGGCTCGGGGTCAACATTCATCTCTCTCAGTAGAGTAGCCGCCGGAGTCTCATCCTGACCAATGATCGCTAGGAGCAAGTGGCTAGTCTCCAGCTTAGGAGACCTGGTCAAATGCGCCAGCAGCTCGGCTTGCTTTAAGGCAGCTCGAGCGTCATCAGCTAGTCGGTCAAAGTAATCCATGCTTCAATGATAACAAATTAGCACTCTATCAACAAGAGTGCTAACTATCTTATTCCGTTACGATATCAATTTCATAACCGGTCAGCTGAGAAGCCAAACGAACATTCTGCCCCTGTCGCCCGATAGCGACTGACTGTTGCGCCTCGGTCACATATACGGTAGCTGTTTTATCTGATTCATTAACATCGATTCGGCTAATCTCCGCCGGGCTTAGGGCATTAGCAATGTAGTTACGGATATCATGGTCGTAGGTGATGATATCGATCTTTTCCGTGTCGCCAATCTCGTTCATCACTGCCTGAACCCGTACGCCTTTCGTCCCGACAAAAGTCCCCACCGGATCAATATCGCTACTGCTACTATAGACAGCGATCTTAGTGCGTCGCCCCGCCTCTCTGGCGATCGCCTTGATCTCGACCGTACCCGTCTCAATCTCAGGCACTTCCTGAAGGAACAAGAGTTTAACAAACTGAGCGTCAGCCCGAGACAAGATGATGGTTGGACCACGATTGCTATCTCGATCAATATTCTTCAGCAGAGCTCGGATACGGCTCCCGGTCACCAAATGCTCCCCCGGGATCTGCTCGCTACCGGGCATAATTCCCTCGCCATGCCCCAGATCCAGTCGGATCACTCTCGACTCTACCCGGATCACCGTACCGGTAATGATCTTACCGATCTTACTACCATATTCATTCGCCATAGTCTCCCGCTCAAACTCCCGCAGCTTCTGCAAGAGTACTTGCTTGGCAGTCTGAGCCGCCACCCGTCCGAAGCTCTTAGCTTCAAACTCCTGCTCAATCACGCCGCCGAGCAGAGCTTTTTTGTCTATCTTCTTTGCTTCCTCTAGAGTGATCTGACCTATCCCCTCAGGGGTCTCAACTACGTCATAATGAACGATCACCTTAGCAGTGCCGTCTTCTCGATTAAGTTCAGCCCGCACGTTCATCTCTCTAGTGCCGTTGTCTCGGCGCCAGGCAGCCGCAATCGCCGCCTCCACCGCCTGCATCACCTCGTCTTCGGAGAGATTCTTCTCGTCGGCAATTGAATGCACCATCGTGATCATTTGTTTGATATCCAGCCCTTCCATACATCTCCCTTCTGATTAAAAAGTCCGACCTGCCGGCCGGATCTGATACTAGTATATTAGCAGACTAGCCACTCTCACGCAATACGCTCGGACACTACGAGGCACCTTCCTCTTTAACGCCGTCGTCATTATTGACCTCGGCTTGAGACTCAGACTGAGCCTCCGTCTCAGCCGACTCGGCCTTACCGGCTTCGTCATTAGCCGGTTCATCTTCCTTTAGCTGCCCCGTCGGAGTAATAGCGGTCGTCGAGACCAGCTTGGTCCCAGTCCATCGCTCATAAAAGAGCGGTCGCCGAGCCAGAGCCCTGATCAGCTGAACCAGTACGAAAAAACCATAGCCCGCCAGCACCACTATCGACAGGATCGTTGTCCCTTCGCCGTTAATCAGTCCATGAGCGTCCAACCAGATCACGCCGCTCATCACTGCGTAGGGAATCGCCACCATAACGACGGCAATAATAACTATCCGCATGATCAGCTGATACCAACGAGCCGGCTTACCCCTAAGGCGAGCTACCTGCATCCGAGTCAGCTTTTGTCCGACTGTCTGACTGTTAAAGACGATCGGCAAGAAAGCAAAATAGCCGAAGATCGGTAAGCCGACCGTTATCACGTCCGAAATAGCACTAGGATGCCTCCCCGCCAAATTTAGCCCCAGATTGACCGCCATCACCAGTCCACCGGCACAGACTGCATCACAAAATAGCGCCACTAAACGCCTGAGAAGCGACACTTTCCGACTGCGTCGATAGCTGGCTCGATTAATATCGGCTCGACTAGGCAAGAACTTGGCCAGCGGGATTGCCGCCAGGTAACCCAGGAATCCACCCAGGGTATTCATCATCAGATCATCGACATCAAACAGCCGATAGCTCCGGGGATAAATGAAGTATAGTCCTGTCAGCTGGGTTAACTCAAAGAAGAGCGACAAAACTAGTGAGGCAATCACTACCCGACGCCGCTTATAGCCAAAATAATAATGCAGGTAGACACCGAACGGCACGAACATCAGCAGATTCATCAACGCTTGATAAGTAGCCTTATTAGCGATAATCGACTTCACCGCACTGAGCAGGTCGCCACCCAGTGCGCCCGCTTCCCGTCCGATGTCGCCGATAAAAGCAAAAGGTACCAGCTGAAGCCTGGGGCCGGTCAGCTTGGCAACATATTCCCGACTGGGCAGGGGCATGATAACTAGGAAGTAGCAGCACAACAGATATAAGATAAACGAGTAAATAATCGGCACCCTAAGCCCTAGCACCGAACCGTATTTACGGTAGCAGTAGATCAAATAAGGTAGCGTCACTACCGCCGCCAGTATCGGGAAGGCAATCATCGCTTGCCATACCACATGTTGATATTGCGCCATCGCACCTATTGTACAATATAATTATGGGGAAGATTAGACGATTGTTGGATTATTTTGCGCCGCAGCACTATCAATTGCAATTGAACATAGAGCCGGAGCAGTCACGCTTCAGTGGACAAGTCACCGTAACAGGAGAGACTGTCGGCAAGCAGGCCAGACTACACAGTAAAGATCTGGATATCTTATCGGTCAAAACGGAGCGAAACGATAGTCCCGACTGGCGATTAAGTGAAGATGAGCTTATCATTGACGACACCGCCAATGAGATTACCGTCCAGTTTCAAGGACGACTTAGCGATACAGCCATGAATGGGCTGTATCTCTGTAAATATCGTCAGGACGGGCATACTTGCCGCTTGTTTGCCACTCAGTTTGAGTCACACTATGCCAGAAAATGCTTTCCCTGTGTTGATGAGCCGTCAGCCAAAGCTACCTTTGACTTATCCATTACCGTTAACAGTCCCGACGTGCAGACTGTCCTGTCCAACATGCCCAGCGAACAGGTCAACCATACCTGGCGTTTTCAGACTACACCCAAGATGTCGACTTATTTGCTGGCTTTTGTCGGTGGTAACTTTGTTAGTAAATCCGACCGGACTAAGCGAGGCGTCAAAGTCAATGTCTATGCTACCCCGGCTCAACCGACCGGATTGCTGGACTACGCCTTAGATACAGCCGTCAAGTCGGTTGAATTTTACGAGGACTATTTCGGAATCGACTATCCTCTACCCAAACTGGATAACGTAGCACTACCCGACTTCTCTGCCGGAGCGATGGAGAACTGGGGGCTGATCACTTATCGAGAGTCAGCGATGCTGGCAGACAATAACTCCGCCGTAGACACCCGAGAGTCCGTCGCCATCACTATCACTCACGAGATCGCCCACCAATGGTTCGGTAATTTAGTGACGATGGCGTGGTGGGATGATCTCTGGCTCAACGAAAGCTTTGCCAGTTTGATGGAGCATATTGTAACCGACCGGCTACACCCTGAGTATCACGTCATGGATGACTTCCAGGCTAGCGATGTCTTTTACGCTCTGACCCGAGACTCTCTCGCCGGTGTCCAAGCCGTCCGGCAGACGGTCGGCTCGCCTGACGAGATAGCCACCTTGTTTGACGGAGCGATCGTCTATATCAAGGGAGAGAGACTGATGAAGATGCTCCGCCGATTGATCGGCGAAGAGCAGTTCCGTCGAGCCCTCAGGCACTACTTTACTAAGCACAAGTATGGCAATACTGTTGCCGACGACCTGTGGCAAGCGATGTCTGAGGTTAGTAAACTGGATATCGCTCAGCTGATGAAGTCATGGCTAACTGAGCCGGGCTACCCGATTATCAACGCCGACTTAATTGAGCCAAAGAGGCTCCGACTAAAACAGGCTCCCTTGCACGCCGACTCACCCGTTGAGACTCGCCCTGTACCCCTATTTTGCAATCTGCCGGACGTGCCTAAGTTAATGACCGAACCGGAGATCGTTCTGGATGTACCGACTGATCGAACAATTCAGCTCAATGTCGGCGGTGACGGTCACTATCTGACCGAATACGATGATCAGCTCTTCACCGGACTACGCCGACGATTTAGCGACCTTGGTACTATCGACAAGATTGAGCTTCTCCAAGAATCATTCTTCCTATCTCAGCTCGGTCGTTGCGACATCAGCCAACAATTAGACCTGCTAAGCGAGGCTGGACATGAGACTAATCAAGCAGTGATCGGTAAGGTGGCCGGGCTGACCGCCGGGCTGGACCGATTGGTTGACCTAAATTCAGACGAACAAGCCGCACTGAGACAATTCGTCTCCGGTTTATTCAAAGGTCAATTTACCCGTATCTTCCAAGGCCATACAGACGATATTAATGACACTAAGGCTCGACCCATCATCTTGTCCAGACTGATCTATGCCCGGGATAAACAGGCGATCGCCTACTGCGACGATCTCTACCAACAGCACGCTGCGGATATCAGCCAAATCGACAGTAACCTCCGATCGGTCGTTCTCTCCGCCGAGGTCAGGCTAGCTCGACTGGGCGTTTTTGATCAGCTATGGGAACTCTATCTCTCGGTCCAAGATGTCGAATTGCGTCTGGACATCTGTAGCGCTTTAACCGCAACTACTGACCTCAGTCAAGCTGATAAGCTACTGACCGGCTCAACTGTAACCACGCTGATTCGACCACAAGATAATTACTATTTCATCAGCGGATTAATGGTCAACCGATATACCCGTTCGACCGCCTGGCGTTGGATTAGACATAATTGGTCATGGATTGAGGAAGTCTTCGGTGGCGATATGAATTACGACAGTTACGTCCAAGTCGCCGGGCATCATCTCAGCACCGATGATCAGCTAGTTGAATACGATAATTTCTTTAGGGGCATCAATGCGCCGGCTCTTAGTCGGACAATCAAGCTTGGGCACAACGATATCGTCCGTCGTCTCCGCTGGATCAAACGCAATCAGCCCATCCTAACGGATTTTCTCCGGCAAAGGTTATAGCCCTCCCGTCGAAACGAGAGGGCTTAGGGGGGAGTAGACCGGCTTAATCAGCTAATCTACTCCACGGAGGTAACTTGCGGTAGTGAAGGTCGCCTTCCAGGTATGATGCCAGCTCCCGATAAGTGCGACCGGCTAGCGCCGCCCCTTCGACCAAGTTACAACACCGCCCCAGCAGCAGGCTGGTACTGTCAAGCACCTCCTCAAATTTCCGTTCGGTTAAGTTCTTGAAGTTGACCGTCACCAGCCCTTTCAGATCACCTTTGTAGACATAGGCATACGCCCGTGCCTCCTGATTGAGCTTCAACGAGCTACCAAGTAAATGCTCGATGCGGTAGCGGTTCTTCGCCACTCTCGGACACTGCGCCTCGCTAAGCCCGGCCGTCATCAGCCGGTACTCCAGGTCAGTCAGCGCCACCGTGGTCACGCCGAAGCGCTCCACGTCGTACTTACTCGGTTCCTTTACCACCATTAAGGCTTGACGAACATTTTCATTGCAGATCAAACGATACTTGATACGAGGCCGACCCGTCCCATCTTCTTGAGGACGACCGACGTAAACGTCCTCTATCTCGCTTCGCCTAAGCCCCTTTAGTGACCTCATTAGATACTTAGTGGCTAAGAAAACCAACTCATGGCCACTGTAGTACGCCACCGAATGGCTCGCTCCTGGGACAATTCCCTTTGTTCCGGCCATTGCCATCTCCACCTGTACCATCGTTACCTCCTTTAGGTACGACTACGAATAGTTAGGTGAATACTACAGCATCACTAGGCAAAGTGTCAAACAATAGCGACTTGGTCGTCGACTTGAGGTGGGGTGCCGCTGAGTGACATCGCCATCAGCTGCGGGCTCAGCCCCCGACACTGCTGACTCCGCCACAGCAGATACATTTCTGCACCCAGGTGCATTTGGCGTAGCTTAGTGGGTGTAATAGCGTCAAGCCCTTTGCCATGCCGATCTGCCTCCCGATATTTAACCTCGACGAAGTAGATCCGGTCACTTTTCTTCGCTATGATATCAACCTCGCAGTACTTAGTCCGCCAATTACGATCAACTATAGTATAGCCTTGTCGGACCAGATAATTCGCCGCTTCCGCCTCCGCCAGCTGACCGGCGGTCTGAGCGGACCGACTCTTAGTCGTCACTTCCTCACCCAAGAACTGTCGAACCGGTCGAAAGCTCAGTCGATGCACACCGGGGATAACTCCCCGGTCTCGAATCGCCCGCAAGTGGTCTCTAGTGCCATAGCCCATATGTCGCTCAAAGCCATAGTCCGGGTAAAGCTCGGCCAATCGACTCATGTAGTGGTCTCTCGCCACCTTAGCTACGATCGAGGCGGCGGAGACCGCCTGCACCTTAGCATCGGCCTTGACCAGCACAGTCGCCTCTGGGTCGTCTAACAGGTTAATATTACCATCGATTACCAGGTTATCGGCTTTATCTCTTAGTTCGGTCGGTAGCTGCTGATAAGCTAGACGAGCCGCCAGCTTTAATCCTCGGGCCATGCCGATCCGGTCAAGCCGACCGGCGTCGACCCAGCCCAGCCCAATTCCGAGCGCCCGCCCTTTGACGTAAATAGAACGCTCAAGTCGCCTCTTAGGGCTCAGCTGCTTACTGTCAGCCAGACCCTCATACACCACCCGGTTATCCAGAGCTACCGTCCCAACAACAAGTGGTCCGGCTAGCGGACCACGCCCCACCTCATCAATACCGATAACAATACGGCTATTTGTCATGGTGACGAGCAGTCACCTCAGCAGCTTTAGCCTCAAGCTCAGCTTGTTCCTTCGCCTTAGCATCAGCCTTAGCTTCTGCTGCCGCCTTAGCGGTAGCTTTTGCCTCTGCCGCCGCCTGCTTAGCCGACTCATCGTCGATGTCATTGATACTCTTGTCAAAAGCCTTGCCGGTCAGACGAGCCGACTTGCCGAAGCGCTGGCGCAAGTAAGATAGGTAATTGCGACGCACCTTGCTCCGCTTAACTACCTCCACCTTCTCGACCAAGGGAGAGTGGAGCAGATATGACTTCTCAACCCCCACTCCGGAAGCAATCCGTCGCACCGTGATCCGACTGGTTAGTGAGTTCTTGCGATCCGTCCGGATCACCACTCCCTCAAACATCTGGATACGGCTCTTATTACCTTCCTGAATCTTCTGATAGACTCGCACGGTATCGCCGCTGCGAACATCGACGACCGCCGGCTTCTTCTGAGCATCAGCAATCTCTTTAACTAAATCACTCATAGCACTCCTAATAACTTAGACTTAATCTCTCACATATATTACCACATATGGTCATGATGGCAAAAAGATAGCAGCAAACAGCTCCACTATAGCACCCGATTGACTTCCTCCAGGGTGGTTTCGCCGGCTAGCGCTTTCAGGATACCCTTCTGCAGCATGGTAATCATCCCGGCTCGACGAGCTGTGTTAGTGATGGCGTTAGCGTTAACGTCCTTGACCTCACCACTGATAAACTTAGCAATATCATCGTCAACCAGCAGCTGCTCCATCAACACCTGGCGACCTTTGTAGCCGAAAGGATTCTCCTCAGACTTACCCGGGTGCCAGAGCCGAATATGGTCTAAGTCGGGTTTATCCGTGCCGTCCGGTAAATCTGCCAGACTCTGCCTAATCCACTGCTTGGTCATTTCATCAGGCTCATACTCTATCTTGGTGGCCGGATCTAATCGACGAACCAGACGCTGACCAATCACCACTCGAATAGCGCTGGTAAAGACGGGATTGATGCCGATCATATCAATGATTCGAGCAAAAGCCGAGCCGGCATCCTGGGCGTGAAAGGTGGCCAGGAGCAGGTGCCCGGTGATAGCTGCCTGGATAGCCGTCTTAGCCGTGTCGTTGTCTCTAATCTCACCAACCATCACTACATCAGGGTCGAGACGAAGGATGGTCCGCACATTATCGGCGAAAGTCTGCCCATGAGTCGTATCGACCGGAATCTGAGTGATACCCGGGATGTCGAACTCTACCGGGTCTTCCAGGGTGAGAATCTTGCGACTAGTGTCATTAAGGGCATTAACGATGCTAAATAGCGTAGTTGATTTACCCGAGCCGGTCGGCCCGACCACCATGACCATGCCATGCGGGTGTGAGATAATCTCCTTAAACTCAACCATTTCCTTGTCATCAAGACCCAGTACGTCAAGGCTGAGCATCTCAGAGCGGAAGTTAAATAGACGGATCACGGCATCCTGACCGTACATGGTTGGCACTGTCTCAATACGCATGTTTAGAGTGTGGTCATCCGCCTCCGCCTGGTACACCTGCCCTGACTTGTCTAATAGCTGGAACGACTTACGCAGCTCACCGATCTCCCGGACGATGTGCCCTGACTGCGCCTCCATAGCGGCCGTCGATAAGTTAGCTGCGCTGGCAATTGAACTGAATAAGACCCGGTACTTATCATGTGATAGCGTCGCCACCGGGTGCAATGCCCCGTCGATTCGGAAGCGAACTCGCACCTGGTCACGCTGGTGCTCGAGATGAATATCTGATGCACCCAACTTATCCGCCTGGAGAATTAGATAATTCAAGATATCATCAGGCCGCACTTCGTCCAGCTCAATGCTGACTTTGTGGATAGTGTCACTATCTCCCTCCGAGCTGATCTGGACATTGTGATAGACTACGTTCTTAGGCGGGTCATAGCGACGCATGATATTGCGAAATGACGAGTTGGAGATGACTTCATACCGGACACTCTCAGAGTCCCGCTCCGCCTGAGCGTTGATCTCCTTCAAGCGTGATTCGGGGGTGTCCAGGGTGATGCCGTAGATAGACGGGGTGATGTAGCTACCTTTAGCCAGGGGGATCATTTTGTAGCGGTACATGTCTGAAATTTCCATCATACCCTGGATCAGGGGGATGGTAGCTTCTTCGTTAGTCATGTCCCGGTAAGGGACGCCTAAGATCAGGGCTCGTTTAGCAGTGCTGGCTTCGTCAGCTTCCCGAAAGCGCTGTTGGTGTACCGCTTCTTCATCCATGATTATATTTTAGCACAAGCATTTACGCTTCTCTCTTGCATTGACCATGTAATACAATGTAACCCGTAGCGATAAATTAACCCTGTAATCCAGAGCAAGGGCTGTAATTTCCCTCTATGTATAGCTCTTTGACGTACGAGTAGTACAGGTGGTCTCCTTACTCCACTGCTCACTAATCCTCTCATTCCTTCGCTCTATTATCATTTCCTTTGTTGCCGCCTGGCTGGCTCGTGTGCTGCTGTGCTACAAGCGCACACAGTCTTCAGGAAA
>ERZ772977.201-NODE-201-length-48353-cov-7.651248_pt1 | contig 48353 bp, 37 predicted proteins | sample MGYA00511131_ERZ772977 | MGnify/ENA primary metagenome ERZ772977 (study PRJEB29015, sample SAMEA2737935) | human oral metagenome | biome: human oral; feature: human-associated habitat; material: dental | place: China | collected 2151 ...
ATTCGATGGCGCGAGAGGTTCTGAATGTCTCACGTGATCAAATTTTGATAACACGTGAACAAAATTCGATGGCGCGAGAGGTTCTGAATGTCTCACGTGATCAAATTTTGATAACACGCGAGCTTTTTTACCTCTCGAGTGATCAAATTTTGATGACGGATGAGTAAGAGAGAGCTGGTGCGTGAACAAAATTCGATGACGCGTGAACGAATTTTGATCACGTATGAGTGAGGATAAGCTGGCGCCTGATCAAATTTTGATGACAGATGAGTAAGAGGGAGCTGGTACGTGAACGAAATTTGATGACTAATGAGTAAGGAGGAGCTGGTACGTAAACAAAATATGATCACGCACAGGCCAGAAGGGAGGACTTAAGAGTGCGTTTGATGGATAGATCAGGCGGAGGCACTGGGGAGACGGCCCCCAAAAACGGAGCCAGCCCCGCCGGAGGTGATCCGACAGGGCTGGCTCTATTTTTGTGACAATACGGCGGGGGCGTTTTGCCTCCGTTAATCCCTTATACACTTATAGATATGTGGCAGGAAATCATTGTCATTCTGATTGGCCTTGCGGCGTTTGGCGTCGTAGGCTGGAGGTTATACCGATTCTTTACGGGGCGTGGCAACGCGGGTTGCAGCTGCTGCTCGGGTTGCGAGGCCGCGGAGGTGGTCAAGGCTTCGGGTCATACATGCTGTTCCACCAAGCCGGCTGGCCCTTCAGCCAGCGATCAAAAAAGGCCAGAATCGAGCGCGTCCACTTCACACGCTTGTTGTAATCCATAATGAAGTGGTCTTCGCCCTTGACCTGGACCAGCTCAACGGGCTTGCCGAGGATCTTGAGGGCAACGTACATCTGGACGCTCTGTCCGGGGGGGACGTTCGTGTCCGAGGTGCCGTTGATGAGCAGGATCGGGGTGTTGATCTTGTCGGCGTTGAAGAGGGGGCTCTGGTCGACGTAGAGGGCCTTGTTGTTCCAGGGGTAGCTGCCGGCGCTGGCGGCGGTGCTGTAGGAGTAACCCCAGTGGCCCTCACCCCAGTATCCGGCGATGGAGCTGATGCCGGCGTGGGCCACGGCGGCGGCGAAGAGGTCGGTGCGCGTTTGCAGGTGCATGGTCATGAAGCCGCCGTAGGAGGCGCCGATGCAGCCTACTTTCTTGCCGTCGACAAAGGGGTGGTCGGCGATGAACTTGCGGGTGCCCTCGATGATGTCGTCCGAGGAGCGTTTGCCCCATGCGTTGACGTGCAGGGCGGAGAACTTCTGCCCGAAACCGATGGCGCCGCTGGGCTGGAGCTCATAGACGACGTAGCCGAGCGAGGCGTAGACGTGCATCGGGTAACGGCCGCCGAAGTAGCGGGCGTTGGGCAGCGTGCCACCGTAGTAGAAGACGATCATGGGGTACTTCTTGTTCGGGTCGAAGTCGGGCGGGAGGTAGTAGAAGCCCTTGATTTCCTGTCCGTCGGAGTTGGTGAAGTTCCAGTCCTTGACGGGTTGCAGCTTCAGCTGGGCCAGATGATCAGCGTAGGGATCGGCGATGCGAGTCGTCTTTTTCGTGTTCAGATCGTAGACATAGGCGCGGGTGGAGTTCATGAGTCCCTCGCCGCTGTAGGCCATGACGGGCGCCTGGTTGGCAACGTCGAAGGCATTGACCACGTCCTCTTCCGAGGGCAGTCGGTTGAACTTCTTCGCGGCCACGTCGTAGGCGTAGACGTAGACATGGTCTTCGTCGGCTACTTCAAAGTAGATCGTGCGTCCGTCGCCGCTCCATTTGGCTTTGGAGATGCTCGGGTTAAAGTCTCGCGTGAGCGGCTCCACCTTCTTTGTGGCCACGTCCATGAGGTAAGCCTGGACGTCGAAGCTGTTTGGCGTCTGCCCTTGGCCGACGTTCAAGCCGATGCGTCCGAAAGCCTCGGGGTCGCCGAGGAAGAGCACCTTGCGCCCGTCGGGTGAGAAGAGCGCCTCGGTGGTGTGCGCCTCACGTGCGCAGAGCGTGTCGACGCGCATAGTGCGGAGGTCGAGGCGATAGTGGCTGTTGACGGTGAAGGGCTGCTCGGTGATCGTCTCATCGGTAATGGTGAAGAGGATCGACTGTCCGTCATGGGCGATGTCGTTGAGTGTGGCGGTGCGATCGCCAAAGGTGAGCTGCGTGGTCAGGCCTGTGCCGAGGTCGTAGCGGTAGATGAAGGTCAGGGGCACGGCGCCTCCGGAACGGTCGGTGACGGTCTGCATGCGGTAGACGTCTTCGGTCTTTTTCGGCTCATCGCCCTTGCTGTAGAAGAGCGCTTTCTCGTCGGGCGAGAAGGTGACCCATTCGTAAGGCACGTTGCGGGCCATGACTTTCTCCTCGAGCGTCTCCGGATCGATGGTGATGAGGTTGGCCACGTTGCCGTCGTCCTTGGAGAGGTAGAACAAGCGCTCGCTCCGTGGCATCCATCCTAGGGCGTGCTTGTCGTTGTTGGGCGCGATGGTGACGCGTCGGCCGGTCTTGATGGAGTAGAGTTCCTTGGGGTAAGTGGAGGTCTCGCCGTGGTTGTAGGTGTAGGTCATCAAGACGTAGTTCCCCTTGGGCGACACTTTGGTGTCATAGACACGTTTGCCTTTGATGGCGTCGTTCAGTTCGATGGGTCGCTTACCACTCTCCCAGGTGGAGAGCTTCATGTCCTTTTCCGTCGAGTCCGGTTCAAGGGCGACTTTGATCACCGGTTCCGCCTTCGCACCGGCCGGTCGCAGCAGTTTGACTACCACGCGATCCGTCTCCGGATAGGGCGTTAACGTCGTCGACAGCTCTTTGGCCTCCTTTCGTCCGTCCTCCGAGGTCGTTTTAGTCGCTACCGATTTACCATTCACGAACAGCTCGGCCAAGTCGGGCGTTGTCACGGTCACCTTCACGTTCCCGTATCGGTCCCCCCTCACATAAAAGGCGAACAGTTGCACAGACGCGCCTTGTGCCACCTTGCCAACCCGGAAAAATCCGTCAGCATCGGCGTCATACTTTTGAGTGAATCCCGTCTGTTCGGGGATCGTCAGTCCGAGTTTTAGGAGCTTGTCTGCCCCGAACGGATCCTTTGCATCTTTTGCCGGGTCCACCATTAGCGGCGCCCGAACTTCCAGCGGTGTAGTGGCGACGATCTTCTTCAAGGTCTCGCCCTGTGCGAAGCCGACTGTCACATATGACGCAAGCAGGAGCGCCACTTGCATCTTTCGCATCATCAAGTTCTTTTTCATCATGTTTTTACGGTTGATTGATACTTCTATTTTATGATCTCTGATATTCTTTCTGTTGGGGGAGGCCCACTTCAACGGTCGTAAGGAGTTCGCAGAGGCACACTCGAGGAAGTGTATGTAGTTCGAGCAGAAGTGTGTTCCAATGCGGCTTCACGACACGTTTTTTGTCGGGCGGCCAAAACTACAAATACAAAGGCGAGATCAAAGGATAGACACAAAAAAAGCCGGCGGAAAGAAACTTCCGTCGGCTTTTTCTAAGTGTTAGGGGAATCGCTTATTTGTTATCGGTATTCATGATAACCACGCGGTTCCAAGCATTCTCAGCATACGGCTGAACTGTGTCGCCCATCCATTCGATGGAGATGTTGTCAGACGAAACGCCATACTTGTCGATAAGGCGCTTAGCGACGGCTCTTGCACGTCTTTCAGAGATACCCTTGTTGTAGTCCGGGTTACCCGTCTTCTTGTCAGCATAACCTACCAACTTGATCGGCAAGTTGTACTTCTTAGCGTACTCAGCCGTGTTGAAGATGCTGATCTCTTGGTGCTTGTCGATCTTCGCGCTGTTCAGACGGAAGTAAACGACATTCTCGAGATTCTCCTTCTGCTCAGAGGCTTCGGGGCACTTCGGGCATTCGGGGCAGAACTCCGGACGCTTAGCCAGCTCAGCATTCTCTTCACGCAGTCTGTTGATCTGATCGTTCAGGTCGTTCAACAGGTTGTAGTCCATCGGCTCGATTACCTCGAACTCCTTGCGACCCAAGTTGAAGTTCAAACCAAGCATAGCTTGTACAGCGCGATCGTAACGGGGCCGTGGATGCGAATCCCAGTTCCAGTGCTCACCCAGCAGTGTGTACTGTCCTTCCAAGAACAGGTCTACACGCTTAGAAAGGCGGAACATAAACTGAGCACCACCGTTGAGCGATGCCGATTCAGCTCTCGGGAAACTGGTGTGCGTCTTATCATCCGTATAGCCCGGACGCAGTGCGTAACCAAGACCCACGAACGGAATGAAACGGAACACCTTAGACTCTTTGTACGGAGCAAAGAAGTTGGTTACATCCCACATCAAGTCTACGTGAGGATTGATCCACCAGAACTCCTGAGCGTTGTCGCTCTTGTAGTCCGTTACGTAGCTGTAGTTTCTCATCTTACCACCGTTTACCTGCAAGCGGAAAGCCAAGTACGGGTTGTACCACTTTCCAACGGAAATCGCACCTGACGGTGCAATGCGGTCCATCAACTCAGCATTGCCATTCAAGTCGCCAAACAGGACGTTCGCACCTCCGGCCAGCGATATAAATACGTTGTCCGTCGCTTTGTTTTTCTTGAAGTTCGTCTTAGAACCTCTCTCCGTGCTGAAGCCAACTTGCGGTTCATATCTCTGCGCGTTTTGCGCTGAAACCGCCAATGCAGAACCGAATAAAACGGCTAAAAGTAATGCCTTAGTCTTCATAATCTATTCAATTTCTTATTAAACAATCTTCTTTTCCTTTCTGTTTTGTGATCTCTTACTTAACTCATTCGTTATCTCTCAATTATTTGCGGCAAAGGTAAATGTTTTTTCTTCCCTAGCAAGGGAAGCGCTTGCTTTGCTCTGAACGCCCAATCTATATACACTTCACGTTCGATTTCACACCAACTGCCGTCGTTTTTCCCCTTTCAGCAGAGTCAATAGGTACTGTCCGTAGGGGTTCTTGGCCATTGGGGTGGCGTTACGCTCCAGTTGAGCGGCGTCGATCCAGCCTTGCCGATAGGCGATCTCTTCAACACAGGCAATTTTGAGGCCTTGACGCTTCTCGATGACTTCGACGAAGGTGGAGGCTTCGGCCAGTGAGGCGTGTGTGCCGGTGTCAAGCCAAGCAAAGCCGCGTCCGAGGAGTTCGACTTTCAGGCGATGCTTGTCCAAGAAGGCTTGATTGACGGACGTGATCTCCAGCTCTCCGCGGGCCGATGGCTTGACGTGGCGTGCCACTTCAACTACTTCGTTGGGATAGAAGTAGAGGCCAACCACGGCGTAGTTCGACTTGGGATGCTGGGGCTTTTCTTCAATCGTGAGTACGTTGCCCTGAGTGTCGAACGTCGCTACGCCGTACCGCTCGGGGTCGTTGACGTAATAACCGAATACGGTTGCGTTTTGTTTGTCAGTTGCGTTGAAAACGGCGCTTTTTAACATTCGGGTGAAGCTCTGGCCGTAGAAGATATTGTCACCCAGAACGAGGCAGACGTCGTCATTACCAATGAAATCGGCTCCGATGAGGAAGGCTTGTGCCAGTCCGTCGGGCGAGGGCTGTTCGGCATATTCAAAGCGAACGCCCCAATCCGATCCGTCGCCCAGGAGACGGCGGAAGGCGGGCAGGTCTTGGGGGGTGGAGATGACGAGTATCTCGCGGATGCCGGACAGCATGAGCACCGAGATGGGGTAATAAATCATGGGTTTGTCGTAGACGGGGATCATCTGTTTGGAGATGCCCTTGGTGATGGGGTAGAGGCGTGTGCCGGAGCCTCCGGCCAGTACGATTCCTTTCATCTGTAGTGTTGTATTTACGGGGTTGTTATGATGGGTTTGTTTATCCGTCGTGCTTGTTCCGTTTTCGGGGTTTGGAGCGGCGGATATGGCGCAAAAGTATGCCAATCTTGTCAGGTGATTGGCGTCCGACCTGCTGTTGACGGCTTCATCAGGGCTTCGATGCAAGAGAAGGCGCCGTAGTCTATAAAAATGGTTTGTGTAGATAGGGAGTGTAAGATTTATAAGCTATGAAAGTTATTCCACGTATGAAATATAACTTTTATAGCCTATGAGGATAGTTCTCTCTATGTATAGAAGAGATCATAGGCTATGACAAGATGCGCTGATAATGATAGTTGTTTTTATTGGCTATATGGATAAGAGTTTGGATGAATAGAGAGCTTCATAAGCTATGAAAATTATTATCCGTATGAATAAGAACTTTTATAGGCAATGAAAGTAGGTTTTTATATGGATAGGAATGTTCATAGACTATGAGGAGAGGAATGGATAGTGAGAATGATCTCTATAGGCTATTTCAGTAAGTATTTAGATGTAGAGGAAGATTCATAGGCTATGAAAGTTATTTCACGTATGAATGAGAACTTTTATAGGCTATGAAAGTGATGTTTTGCGCCGATAGGATGTATCATGGTAGGATCTGTAGAGACGACGGGCGTAGGAGCGCTGGTGGGGCGTACGACGGCGGATCGTGACACAAAAAAGCCTCGACGAGGGGGGCGACGAGGTAAAAAATATGCGGAAGACCCGACGGGTCCCCCGCATATCCAGAAGAAAAAAACAGCAGGCTGATGTTTCAGCCTCCGAAGTTGTCAAACATGAGGTTCTCGGGCGGTACGCCGAGGCTGTCGAGCATGCCCTCTACGGCTTTCGACATGGGGCCGGGGCCGCACATGTAGTACTCGATGTCTTCGGGTGCGTCGTGATCCTTGAGGTAGGTGTCGTGCAGGACGTTGTGAACGAATCCAGCGGTGTACTTCACGCCTGCGGCATCGGCGGCCGGATCGGGTCGGTCGAGGGCGAGGTGGAAGGAGAAGTTGGGGTATTCCTTCTCTATGGCCAGGAAGTCGTCGAGGTAGAAGACTTCGTTCAGGGCACGGGCGCCGTAGAAGTAGGACATCTTCCGATCGCGCGTGTGGAGCGTCTTGGTCATGTGCATGATCTGTGCGCGCAGGGGGGCCATACCGGCGCCACCGCCGATCCAGATCATCTCGTTCTTGGAGTTGAAGATTGGGTGGAAGTCGCCATAGGGGCCGCTCATTTTCACCTTGTCACCAGGCTTGAGGGTGAAGATGTAAGAGGATGCGATGCCGGGCATGACGTCCATGAATCCCACCTGAGGCTTCGGCTTGAAGGGCGGGGTGGCGATGCGGACGGTCAGCATGAAGCGGTCGCCCTCGGCCGGATAGTTGGCCATGGAATAGGCGCGGATCGTCTCCTCGTCGTTGCGGCATTTGAGGGTGAAGAGGCCGAACTTTTCCCACGCGGGCAGGTACTCGGCGCCGATGGAGTCTTTGTCGATGTCGACGTTGTAATCCATCGAGAATTTGGGGATGTTGATCTGAGCGTAGGAGCCGGGGATGAAGTCCATGTGCTCGCCCGGGGGCAGGGCCACGATGAACTCCTTGATGAAGGTGGCCACGTTCTTGTTCGAGACCACGGTACACTCGTACTCCTTGACGCCGAAGACTTCGTCGGGCACTTGCACCGTCATGTCGTTCCTGACCTTCGTTTGGCAGGCCAGTCGCCAGTGGTCTTTCATCTGTTTGCGGCTGAAGAAGACCTTTTCGGTGGGCAAAATGTCGCCGCCTCCCTCGATGACTTGCGCGCGGCACTGGCCGCATTTACCGCCGCCACCGCAGGCGGAGGAGAGGAAGATGTTGCCGCTCTGAAGGGCTCCGAGCAGGGTGCCGCCGATGGGCGTTTCGATTTCTTTTTCGCTGTTGACGGTCAGCTTGACGTTGCCCGACGGCATGAGCTTGGCTTTTGCAACCAGCAGCAGTACGACCAGCAGCAGCACGATGATGAGAAACACCGCTACGCTGGCTCCGATCGTCAGTCCTGAGATTTCCAATAAAACCATCTTGTATTCTTGCTTATACGTTTATAAACCACTCAAATTTTGAACCCTGAGAAGCACATGAAGGCCATACCCATGAGGCCGGTCAGGATGAAGGCGATGCCCAGTCCACGCAGCGGTTTGGGGACATCGGAATAGGCCAGCTTCTCGCGAATAGCGGCCATGCCGACGATGGCCAGCATCCAGCCAATGCCCGACCCGAGGCCGTAGACGGTGGCGATGCCGACGTTGTCGAAGGCTTTCTGCTGCATGAAGAGCGAGCCGCCCATGATGGCGCAGTTCACGGCGATGAGCGGCAGGAAGATGCCGAGCGATGAATAGAGCGCGGGGGCAAACTTTTCGATCACCATCTCGACCAGTTGCACGAACGAGGCGATCACGGCGATGAAGAGGATGAAGGCCAGAAAGCTCAGGTTGACGTCCTGGAAGCCCGCACCGAGCCAAGCCAGCGCGCCCTCTTTGAGGACGTAATTCTCGAGCAGGTAGTTGATCGGTAGGGTGCAGACTTGGACGAAGGTGACGGCCAGGCCGAGGCCGAGGGCGGTCTTGACGTTCTTCGACACGGCGAGGTAGGAACACATGCCTAAGTAGTAGGCGAAGATCATGTTGTCGACGAAGATCGACCGGATGAATGTGCTTAATAGGTTATCCATGATTGTTTACTCCTTTCTTTTTCGTCAGTGACATGTGTGTTACTTCTCTTGCAAATCCTTGTTGCGTGCACGGTGTATCCATACGATGACGGCGCAGAGGATGAGGGCCATCGGAGGCATGATCATCAGGCCGTTGTTGACGTAGCCTGCATCGTAGACGGCTTGCGGGATGATGCGGAAACCGAGCAGTGTGCCCGATCCGAAGAGCTCGCGGACGAAGGCTACGACGACGAGGATAATGCCATAGCCGGCGCCATTGCCCACACCGTCGAGGAACGACTCCCAAGGCTTGTTGCCCAAGGCGAAGGCCTCGAGGCGCCCCATCAGGATACAGTTCGTGATGATCAGCCCGACGTAGACGGAGAGCTGCTTGCTGACATCGTAGGCAAAGGCCTTGAGTATCTCGTTGACGATTGTCACCAACGCGGCCACAACGACCAACTGGATGATGATGCGGATGCGGTTGGGGATCGTTTTGCGGAGCAGCGAAATGATGACGTTGGCGAAGGCCACGACGGCCGTCACGGAGATGGCCATGACGAGCGCCGGCTGCAGTTTGACGGTCACGGCCAAGGCCGAGCAGATGCCCAGCATTTGCACGATGACCGGATTGTCCTTGCTCAGGGGGTTGAACAGGATCTCTTTATTCTTTGCTGATAAACCCATATCTCTTTATTGTTTTTGCTTGGTTAGGAATCCGGCGTAGTGCCCCAGGCTGGTCTGGATCATGGCGTTGACGCCGTTGCTGGTGATGGTGCCGCCAGAGATGCCGTCCACATAGTCCTGTCCGTCGGCTTTGTTGCCATGCTTCACGACGGCGATCGACTTGAAGGCGCCATCCTTGAAGAGCTCTTTGCCGGCGAACTGTCCGGAGAAGGCTTTTTGTACGATCTCGGCACCCAGACCGGGCGTTTCACTCTCGTGGCTAAAGTCGGCGCCGAAGACCGTGTTGCAGTCGTCGTTGACCGACATATAGCCCCACAGCGGGCCCCAGAGGCCGGTGCCACGCATGGCCAGAATGTACTTCGTCTGCCCGTCTACCGTGGCGACAAAGACGGGGAAGACGCCGCGGGCAAACTGCTTCTTGACGTCGTCGCTGAAGGCGTCGCCGTCTACGCGATTGCCGTCGGCATCGACCAGGAAGGCCTCCTTGATCAGTTCCTTGTATTTCGCTTCAGCCTCACTGGCGGGCACGCTGACGTTCACCGCGCGGAGGATCTGCTGTCGCTTGTCGTTGTCCTGGTTCGCCTTCTGGGCCGAGCTGAGCGCCTGCGAGGTGAAGGCCAAGAGCAGGGCCACGACGACGACCATCACCGTGGCATAAATCACGGTGTATCCGTTTCCGTTTGTATTCAACTTAGTTGCCATAATGTTATCCGTCTCCCCATGATTAGTTAGCGGTTTGTTTGAGTCGGGCAGCCCGACGTTTGATGTTGGCGTCGACCACGTAGTAGTCGATCAGCGGAGCGAAGATGTTCATCATCAATATGGCCAGCATCATGCCTTCGGGATAGCCCGGGTTGAGGACACGGATGCAGATGGCCAAGAAGCCGATGAGGAAGCCGTAGATCCACTTGCCGCGTTCGGTGCGGGCCGAGGTCACCGGGTCGGTGGCCATGAAGACGGCGCCGAAGCAGAAGCCGCCCAGCACGAGGTGCTCGTACCACGGCATGTTGGCCATGGCGTTGTTCTCCATACCGATGGCGTTGAACATGCAGGCCGTGAGTGCGCCGCCCACGAAGACGGACAGCATCGTCTTCCAGCTGGCTATGCCCGTCCAGAGCAGCAGCACGGCGCCGATGACGATGGCGATGACGCTCGTCTCGCCGATGGAGCCGGGGATGAGGCCAGTGATCATATCCATTGAGAAGGCCGGATAGCCTGTGCCCGATGTGGCTGTGGAGGCGATGCCCAGCGGTGTGGCGCCTGAGAAACCGTCGACGACGCTACCGGCGCCTAAGCCGAACGTGTCGGCGGTGCGGACGAAGATCTTGTCGCCCGACATGGCGGCGGGGTAGGCGAAGAAGAGGAAGGCGCGGGTGACGAGGGCTACATTAAATATGTTGTAGCCCGTGCCGCCAAACACTTCCTTGGCGAAGACGACGGCGAAGGCCGTGGCCAGGGCAATCATCCACAGGGGCGTATCCACGGGCACGATCATAGGGATCAGCATACCCGAGACGAGGAAGCCTTCCTGTATCTCTTCTTTCTTCCATTGCGCCACCGCGAACTCGATGCCGAGCCCGACGACGTACGAGACGATGATCTTGGGCAGCACGGCCAGGAAGCCGAAGAGGAACGTGGGCCAGAAGAGCTGCTCGGCGCCGATGGCCAGGTTGTGCTGATAGCCCACGTTGTACATGCCGAACAGCAGCGCTGGGATGAGGGCGATGACGACGACCGTCATCGTGCGCTTGGAGTCGATGCTGTCGTGGATGTGTACGCCCGATTGCGACGTGTCGCTGGGGACGAACAGGAACGTTTCGAACCCCTCGAATACGGAGCGAAACATCGACAGGCGGCCACCCTCCTCGAAGGTCGGCTTGATCTTATTGAGGTAATTCCTTAATGCTTTCACTTTCTATTTTCCGATTAATGGTGGTTGATCAATTCATCTCTTTGTAGAGTAGGTCGAGGCCACCACGCACGATCCGTTGGATCTCGATCTTGGAGGTGTCTACGAACTCACAAAGGGCGAAGTCCTCTGGCGCCACTTCGTAGATGCCGAGGGCTTCCATCTTATCGATGTCGTAGGCGATGATGGCTTTGAGGAGGTATTCGGGGTAGATATCCATCGGGAAGACGCGGTCGTATTCGCCGGACATGATCATAGCGCGGCGGCCGCCCTTGATGCGGGCGTCGAGGGTATATTCCTTTTTAGAGCCCATGAGCCAGGAGAAGTAGCTGTGCGACATGCTGTATTTCCCGAGGCCGGGCATACCCCAGCCGAGGAACTCGTTGACGTCGTTGCCCTCGGGGATGGCTGTGATTTGCGTGTCGTAGGCGCCGAGCCAACCGGTGGCGGGGTCGACCTTGTGACCCGTCAGGACGTTGCCGCTGATGATGCGAAGGGCCGCGAGGTTAGGCTTCGTCCGCTCTTCGATGAGGCTGTTGATGCGGCATCCGGCGATGGCTTTGACGTAGCCGCGCTCCGTCATCTCGGAGCCTACGAGGGCTACGGTGCGGGTGAAGTCGATGCGGCCTGCGGTGAAGAGTCGGCCGATAAAGAGCACGTCGGCGGCGCGGAGGGTCCAGACCGTCTCGCCCTTGTTGACGGGCTTGACGTGGTTGATGATCACGCCCACGTTGCCGGCCGGGTGGGGGCCTTCAAGCTCGACGACCTCCACGCCCTGCATGTTGCGCAGGGGCGACCCGCGGCGGACGCCGAGGTAGACGCGCCCCGGGGTGAGTCGGGCGAGGGCCGCGAGGCCGGCCTGGAGCGTGTCCTCCTGACCGTTGACGACGTAGTCAAAGTCGGGCGCCAGGGGGGCGGTGTCGAGTGCGGAGACGAAAATGTCGCGCGGTGTCACCGTCGGGTCTGCCACGCGATCGTACGGGCGTTGCTTGATGTAGGGCCAGATGCCTGTTTGGAGGAGGAGGGTGCGGATGGCCTCCGGTTCCGCCGTGGCGGGACTCTTGGGGGCGTCGAAGGGCTCGCTGTCTGAGCTGCCATCGGGTCGGACTACGACGCTGAGCACCTTGCGTTTCTCGCCGCGATGGACGGCGGTCACTTCGCCGCTGACGGGCGCTACGAGGCGGATCTCCGGGTGGACCTTGTCCCACATCAGCGGCGTACCAACCTTGACTTTATCGCCGACTTTGACCAAGACCTTGGGCACAATGCCAGCGAAACAGCCCGGCTCAACGGCGTAATCCTCGGACTGGTGCCTTTCCAGTTCCGACAGGGGGGCTTTGCCTTTCAGCTGGATGTTGAGCCCCCGTTTGATATTAACCACATTTGCCATGATACTTCTGTTTCTATTATTATTTTCTGTTTGCGACGCCAAAAATAGGTGCTTTCCTTCAGGTTTAATGATCGGCGATTATCCGAGGCGCGCTGGGGCATCTTCGGATGCCGGCGAAATGGACCTGATACCTGTAGGGCGTATACTTTTTAGTTCGTGTTTATGTGGTGTAATGCTATGCTGCGTAATGAGAACCTCTGTTTCTGCTGTGCCCCGGGTCACTTTCGTCAAAGCAACCCGAAATGGACCTCGCCCCGGGTCACTTTCGTCAAAGCAACCCGAAATGGACCTCGCCCCGGATCGCTTTCGCCAAAGCAGCCCGAAATGGATCTTGCCCCGGGCCACTTTCGCCAAAGCAGCCCGAAATGGACCTCGCCCCGGGTCGCTTTCGCCAAAGCTGCCCGAAATGGACCTCGCCCCGGGTCACTTTCGCCAAAGCTGTTCGAAATGGACCTCGCCCCGGGTCACTTTCGCCAAAACAACCCGAAATGGACCTCAGAAAGCATTTGTAATCCCCCGAAGCCTCCGCCCCGCGGGGAGATCTGGAAAGATTCAGTTGCCTCCGCAGCCGGCGCCTCTCCCTTTTAGATGGGCCAAGGATTATTGCCTCACCCGATGCGCATGACGGCGGATTCGAAGGCGTCGCGGTCGAGGGTGGACTTGCCGCGGGTCTTGCTGCGGTAGTTGTAGATGGTGGTCACGGAGTAGCCGAGGAATTCGGCTATGCGGGCGCTGTCGGTGATGCCGAGGCGGATGAGGGCGAAGATGCGCAGCTCGGTCGTGAGCCGTTCGCCGGCTTTGGGCGTGATGCGGTCGGCGGGGTGGAGCAGGGCGTTGAACTCCTCCACGAAATGGGGGAAGAGGCCGAGGAAGGTGCGGTCGAACTCGGCGTAGAACTCGCGGCGCTCGTCGGCGATAAGCTCCGTGGAGCGGACCGTGCGCAGCAGTTCGTCCGTGCGGCCACTCTGGGCGAGCTTCATCAGTCGGCGGCGGTAGTGGTCGAGCTTGTCGATATAGACGGAGCAGCGGTTGATGTACTGGGCGATGTATTCCTCTTTGATGGCGTTGGCCTCAAGGAGGGTGCGGTTGACGTCGGAGAGGGCGTCGTTGGCGGTTTGCAGACGGGCGTTGGCGTCGGAGAGGGCGCGGCGGGCCTGGCGGAGGCGCTGCATTTGTCGGTAGACGTGCAGGAGGCTGAGGACGAGGCTGGCGGCCAGAAGGACGCTGCCCAAGAGCAGTCCGACGATGGTGCGCTGCTTGCGGTCGCTACGGATGCGGTAAGCGCGATCAATGACGGGGTAGATCTCGGCAGCCTCCACGATGCGTGCCCGGGCGTTGCAGGCGCCGGCGTCCTCGAGGGCGCACTTCATGTAGTCGTAGGCGCGGTCAATGTCGCCGTCCTCGTAGAGCAGGAAGGCCAGTTGGCGCAGCGAGATGTATTCGCGGACAGAGAGTCGGAGGTCAGCCTCGGCCGATAGGGCCAGGTAACGCTTTTGCCGCTCGCGGTCGCCCAGTCGGCCGTAAGCGTCGGCCAGGGTATAGGCCAAGAAGCGCATGACGGCGGACTGGCTGCAGGTGTCGGCCACGGGCTGGAGCAGTCGGACGGCTTCGGCCGGTCGGCCGCGGGCGATGAGCTGGTCGGCGCGGATGATGCGATGGTTGACGTCCGCGGGGGGGATGACGGAGAGGAGCGAGTCGCGGTAACGGTCGGCGCGGAGGAGGTATTCGCGGCGTTCGTCGGGGGTCAGGGCATAGCCTGCCATGTGTCCGTAGAGGGTGCGGAAGTGGTGGAAGTAGGCCTGGAGGAGGTCGGGCGGGATGTCGCTGCGAGTCGTTTCTTGGAGCACCTCCAGCGCTTCCTTATACATGCCCGCGATGGTGAGTGCGCCGGCACGGTTGAGTCGGGCGTCGATACGGAATCGGGGTTCGGCGAGTCGGGGCAGCAGGCGTTCCTTCTCATGGATCAGCTTCAGGGCGGAATCCGTTTGATAGGCCACGTAAGCCTCATAGAGTCGGCTGTAGAGATCGAACCGCGCGGCGTCCGTGTGGGCGCTGTAGAGACGGCGTCGCAGGCTGTCGATCGCGCGTTCCTTATCGGCCTGAAAAGCGGCCCGTCGTCGGATCACATCGTCCAGCGTCCGGAGCGCGTCACGCCGGCCGCCAGCCTGCACGCCGCCCGCGCAGCAGACACACAGAATGATGTATAAACAGATGCGTAAATCCCGTTGCATGGGTTGCCTTCTCCTCTCTATCACTGATCTATGGCTCTGATTTCCGCGGTAAAGGTAGAGGGAATTGGGAGGTGAGTAAGGCCATTGCGCGGATCAGTGCCCCGACGAACCGCCTTTGTTATTGAGGCCGGGTCTTACTTTTGCGCCCGATGATCGAAGAACGATAATCGCTAACAATAATCAGATTAATACGATTCGAAGATGATGAGCTTGCACTCCCTTTCCCGTCAGATTTACTACCGACTTTCACCCCGTGGCCGACTCCTTTTGCGTCGGATCTATTACTTACCGGCCGACCTTTTTCGGCGACGTGACGTGATGATACCTCCGCGCGGCATGATCTTCGTCGGCAGCGGCGACTTTGTCCGCCAAGGTCTACAGCAGCGCGATACCATCATCCGCTGCACCGACCTCAAGCCTGACGCTACTATGCTCGATGTAGGTAGCGGCATCGGTCGTTTGGCTGTGGCTATGACTGGATACTTGACAGCTGAAGGGCGTTTCGAGGGGTTTGATGTCGTGAAGAAGGGAGTCGACTGGTGCCAAAAGCATATCACGCGCCGGTATCCCAACTTTGTCTTTATCCACATAGATCTGAAGAACGATCTCTACAATCTCAGCACGAGACAGCAGCACGAGACTTCGTTTTCCCCTATACCCATGATCGATTCGATGTGGTTACGCTCTTTTCCGTTTTCTCACACATGATTCCCGACGATATTGACCACTATCTCTCTGAGATTCGCCGTGTACTGAAGCCCGGCGGGCGTTGCGTAGCTACTTTCTTTATCCTTGATGACGTAGCGCTCAAACACATCGCCGAGGGGCGTACGGGCGAGTTTAATTTCCCCTATCGCCGTGCGGGATATGCATACTTAGACGAGAAGGTGAAGGAGGCCAATGTGGCTTACGAGAAGGATTTCCTACTCTCCATGATCGCCCGTAACGGACTGCTCTGCGACGCCCTCGAGCCGGGACTTTGGAGCGACAACACGCGCTCGACGGATCAATTTCAGGATCTGGTTGTACTCCGAAAGCCATAGGTTCCGTTCGGGCAGGGCTGTATTGAGAGAGCCAAGAATGAAGGCCGGGTACTTGCGAGTTATCTCACATGTGCCCGGCCTTCGTCGTTCATTTTTCGCTTTTAGTTTCCCAGTACCCGGTAAACTTCGCCGGCGTCCGTAGACGCCCCCGATCAGACTTCGTCGGCATCTGCAGACGCCCAGAAGATCGTGTCCGTGTGTGCCAGACGTTTTTCGGGCGGAGGTAGCTGCATATAGTCGCCGTAGAGCTGGGCGAGGTAGGCGTCGGGATGGGTGACGCCACTCAGCGTCATGCCCTCGAAGGCGTAGTCCACCGGCGCGCCGAAGACGTCGGCTGAGAAGATCTCGCGCGCCCGCCAATGGCCGAGATAGTTGATGCAGCGTGATGCCCCCGATCGACTGTGGCGCAGGATGCAGCGGTCGATATGCGCGATCAGTGTGTCTGTGCGGAAGGGCAGGCGCTTCAGCGTGTCGGCAATGAGGCGCTTCAGGCCGCGTCGGGGCGAGGCGTCGAGTTGCTTGTAATCCTTGACGAAGAGCAAGAGGTGGATGTAGGTGGCGAAGGGACGCGTGAGGAGCTCCACGCGTGGGCCGCGATCGAGCGGGAAGAGGTCGATGTTGACGCCCGTGTCGGTCGTCTCCCATGCGCCGCGGATGCAGGTGCGGGTGTCGACCATCTTCAGATAGTTGATCTTGTTGGGTGAGTTGTGGTAGGTATTGAGTCGGTAGGGCGTGCCGCGGAGGGCGTCGTCGAGCAGCTTGCGGAGGCGGTCGAAATGGTCGCGAGGGATACCGAAATCCATGTCGTCGTCCCAGGGGATGAAGCCGCCGTGGCGGACGGCGCCGAGCATGGTGCCGCCCAGCATGTAGTAGGGGATGGCGTTCTCTCGGCAGACGCGATCGAGGATGGCGGCCATGTCGAGCAGTAGGCGGTGGCATTCGTGGATGTCGATCGGTCTCATGGGCGGGATGTCGATGGGGCTTTCATGCACTGTCGGTAAAACGCGATGAGCCGCGGGTAGTAGTTTTCCGTGTTGAAATGTTCGCGGGCGAAGTCGAGTGCGGCGCGTTGCATAGCGGCATAGGCATCGCTCGAGAGACTTGCGGCGGCGGTCAGTTTGGCACGCAGATCATCGGCGTTGCGACTCTCGAAGCGGAAGCCGGTGACGCCCTCGGGCACGATCTCAGGGATGCCGCCGATGTTGGCTCCGACGACAGGCGTACCGATGGCGTAAGCCTCGATGATGCTCATCGGATTGTTCTCATAGCACTCTGACGGCACGACGATGAAGCGTGCCTCACGTACTAACGTGGCCAATGGCTCACCCGTTTGGTAGCCACAAAACGACACGTTGCTCAGCCCGTGCTCCGCTGCGTAACGCTTCAGCTCGGCTTCCTGCGGCCCCGTACCGGCCACCTTCAGCCTACAGGCCGGCAGACCGTTCATGGCCTCCACCAAGGTGCGGATGCCCTTCTCGCCCGACAGCCGACCCATGAATAGAAAATACGGTTCGCCTTGCTTCTTGTATGGCTCCGCGGCGATCTCCGGCGCATTGTTGTAGAGCACCATGTTGGGTTTTTGGCGCAGGGCGGGCATGTAGGTTTCGTGCTTCTTCTTCGTGAAATGGCTGACGTAGATAAAGCCATCGATCAGTCGTGAGGGGTTGAAAAAGGCGTTGCGGAAATATTGTTCGGCGGCCATTACGCCGCTCATTACCCAGTTGTTTTTGGCGCATTTGTGCAGGAAGCAGTGGTAGAAGGATCGCCCCTGGCAACGCTCGCAGAGCTGTCCGCGGCCGTCACGAAAGACGTAGGCGGGGCAGACCACACGGAAGTCGTGTGCCGTCAGCACGACGGGCACACCGTGGCGACGCAGGACGGGCAGGATGGACTCCGTGATCTGTCCCCAGATGAGGTGGATGTGGGCGATGTCGGGCTGCTCGTCGCGGAGCAGTTGGTCCATCTTACGGGCTGCCTCAAAGTGATAGAAGTAATTGACGAGGTTCTTGGCCTGGCGAAATACCCCGCGGCGGGTCTCTTTCGATTCGGGGAAGTAGTGTTCGAAGGGGGAGGGGAGGTTGCGCTTCCATTTGAGGCAGAAATAGACCACCTCGTGGCCGTGTGCTTGCAATAGCTGTCCGGTATTGAAGCAGACCGTCTCGGCGCCGCCGCGGTTGTAATGGTATACGTCGATCAAGAGCACTTTCATTCGTTCAAGCGATTTCTTTCGGGGTAACGATTCGGGCCCGTGGCGACTTGCATCCCGCTACGGATGTCGGACATGAGCAGTCCGAGCAGCATCATAATAAACAGTCCGCGGTTGTGCGTGATGGTGGCGTCGGACGTGCTTTCGATGGCGAAAAAGAAGACGATCAGCAAGACGAGTATCGACTCCTTTTTCATCCCCACCCGATAGGCCTTCATGGCCCGTGAGGTTAGGTAGATCCAGAAGGAGAAAAAGAGCGCCACACCGACGAACCCGAACTGGGCCAGCACCGGGTAATACGTGTCGGCTACGAAGTTGGGATTCGATTCCGTGAGGCCGTACAGATGATCCATGCCGAAGCGATTGTAGAGCTTGGAATAGTAGACGCCCGAGGCGTAGGTGCCGTACGAGGCGAAGCCGGAACCGAAGGGGATGTATTGCAGGAAAATCGGGATCGAGAAATAGTAGAGCGCCATGCGGGCGTAGAGATCCTCCTCCGACCGTCCGCCGCCGAAGCCACCGGTGATGAAGTAGAGCTCGATCTTATCCTTAGCCACATAGGCCGTTGCTGCCAGCGCCATGAGCAGGAAGAAGGTGTTGCGCAGGTCGAACCGCATGCGGAACGAGCGGTTCATGTAGATCAGCATCAGGGTGGATAGGGCCAGGAAGCCGAACAGCTTCGAGCGCCCGGAGAAGAGCCCCACGGCCAGAATGCAGACGTAGATGAACTTGTCCTTCGACGTGAAGTTGCTGCAATAAAGGTAAATCATGGCCAGGATGGTGGCCGATGTGGCCAGACGCGATTCGTGGCCGAAGAAGGCTTGGATGATGTGCCCTCCGTAGACGGCTTCGGCCAGTCCGATGGGGATCATGTAAAGCGTGAAGAGGACCACCAAGTTGCGCAGGATGCTCTTTTGGTTCTCCGTCAGCTTCGTCCTGAGCGAATAGATGCAGAAGAAGGCGATGTAGGGCTTGATCTGAATCAGGAAATCCATGGCGATCCCCTGCACCGAGTTGCTGCCGATGAGGAGGGAATAAATGAAGTAGAAGACGAAGACGCCGATCACGAAAAGGAAGCCCCGGTTGAAGGCCCACGTGCGCGACTGCGACGTGTGGTAGCCGAAAAGGCCGAAGATGAGCAGCGCGCAGATCTCGTCGACGTAGCTAAAGCCCAGCCGGTCGATCATGTCGTAAAACATCACGCCGAAGATGAGCGTGAAGACCAGTAGCGCGAAGAAGCTCTTGTTGATATAATCCTGCATCGTGTGGTTTTTACTGTTGTTCCTAAGAGCGCGGCAAAAGTAAGCCGGGGGGCTAAACCTTTGCAAAAGCGTGCCGCAGGGGAGGCGTCTGCACGGTTAGAAACTGTATTTCACCCAGCCGAAATACTTCTTCTCCGCGATCCATCGCATGAAGATGGTCAGGAAGAAGCACGGCGTCACGACCAAGACGTAGAACAGCCACGTGTGCATCTCGAGGCCGATGATGTCGTCCAGGAAGTTGATGAAGGTGAAGTGAGCGAAGTAGGTCACTGTGCTTTGATTGCGGATGAAGGCGTAGTTCACCTTCCAATGCACCTCATGACGCAAAACGAACACCAGAAGCAGGGTCGTCACGGGCACTAACATGAAGTAGGTGTCGTCCGAAAAAGCTGTGTGAGAGAGCACCTCGAGGGCTGCACCGGAAATGCTTAGCAGTAAGGCCGTGTCAGTCGCCCAACGTGGTATCCGCTCGATGGCGTCTTGCTTTTCCGAGAGGTATTTGCCGATGCTGCAAAACACGATGGCGGCCAAAAAGGTGAATTGTATCGGGCCGAAAGTGGCCACCGTCCAGTCGTGGAATTGCTGGACGCCCGCTGGCAGATAGTTGTGGTAGTTCGAGAGCAACGTCACGGGCAGGTAGCAGAGTGCCCCGATGCAAATGGCCCACCCCGTGGATAGCCGTTTGCTGATGGCGTACACCAACGGGATGGCTATCATCAGCGCCATGACGAACCACGAGCCGCGAAAGGTGCTGCCCAGAAAAAAGTTGCGAATCAGGACGAGCAGATCCGCTCCGAATCCACCCTCATGATCGAGGAATGAGCGCTTGACAATGACCGGCAGTCCGACGATGAACCAGATCAGATACAGGCGCCCTAAGCGCTTCAGATAGGCGACGAGCTTCCCTCCGTCGCACCCCGCCCGGAAGAAGAAAAAGGCGCTCACCATGAAGAAAAAGGGCACCGCCATGCGGGCAAACAGGCTGATGGCAATCGTGGAGCTGAGGCCGCTGAAGGGATTGGCGTGGATGGCGGCCACAAAAAAGGCACTGACCAATTTGGCCACATCAATGCTGTTGTAGGTTCGCTTTGTCATGCGTTTTCCGTCTTTGTGCTTTCCGCCTTCTTTTTCCGTTTGGGGAAGACCTGCTGCCGATAGCGCCGCACCAGCTCGTTCACGAAGTTGATGAACGGCGCCACCACCGCCTCGTCCTCCAGCACCGCCATCGCGTTAGCCACCCGAGCCACCTGCCTAAAGGCCGCATCCGTCCGCAGCCGCGCCTGCTGCATCGCCGCCGGTTTACGCTCCACCTCGCCATTTGATCGTTCGTCAATTAGGCCTTTCACTCGCTCGTTGGCCGCTTTGAGCCCACTCACGAACAGGCCTATACTAAGTAGTGACACTTGCGAGGCATACGTCGTTTCCAGCTCCTCCGTGAGCTTCGTGATCATGCCTGTTTCGCGATCCAGCTGCATGCTGCGTTTTACCCGGTTGCCGCTCAGCATCACCTCCAATTCTTGAGCAGCCTTAGCCTTCTCAGGATCGGGCAGACGCCGAAGTCCGCGCACCGTGGCACGGAGGCCCGTTAGTAGGCCATCTCGCTCCTTGTCCGCAGTCTTGATTTCGTCCGTCAATAGGCTTTTACGCGACCGTCCCAGATAGAGTGATTCCTCTTCCATAGCTGCCTTCAGCGCCATAGCCGCCCGTTGCATCACGGCGTTTTTCATCACCTCTGATTCCTTCTCCAGCCGCTCGCTGACTGATTGCATGAACATGCCATGCGCCCCGTTGTTCGCACGCCTCATGTCGGGATAATCGATCTCCTTCATATAATTAATGGTGTAAGTTCCGTTTGCAGAAAGGTTCCACCAAAAATCGTTTGGGTCGATGATCGTTGGCGGAGCTTTCGCTGAAATATTTTCGCTGTCGTGTGACCTCGCAATAGGTTCTCATCCTCTTGTTTTATCTCTGTTTGATGCCACAAAGATAAGTCTAAAATGATCTTATTCGCTTCGTGCGCGAATATGAATCTGCATTTACTTATCTCTATATTATATGGATGTCCTATAAAATAGATCAGATAGAGTTCTCTACTTCATGATGTCACGGAGATAGGGAAAAAAGAATTTATTATTCCTGTGCGCGCATGTATATCATACGAATATGATATCTATGCTCACTTCCATGCGTATATAGTTTGATCATATTGTATAGTGATTAAAGTCCATGCAGTATGAACTGCATATAGATGATATTCTATTCTACGGTGTGGATGAATATATAGATATGATCATTATTAACTGTACATGTTTGGAGTGAAATCTATAATCGATTTTTGTGTTACGATAGGCATACACGAATGATTTAGAACATAGTTATTTGCTGTTTCGTGCGCGCAGGATAAAATTCAATCGGATATAAAGTCCTATATGTGTGTGCATTTTTTGATGCAGGTAATTCGGCAGGTATTGATGTGCATGCACGAAGAATTGAATTTTCATCCCGTGAGCGGCTCTACAACGCCAGACGGCCTCATCGGGATCACCGTCGGATGTTCGCTTTCGCTTTTCTCTTTCTTTGCCGCCGCTTTCGACCCCCAATCTACGGTCACTTGGCTCTTGTAACTCGTAACCATTCGCTCGTAACTCGTTTTTAGATGAATCTCATATTGGATCAAGGCAATACGGCCACGAAAATTGTCCTCGTCGACCGCGGACAGGCCGTCTACAGCGTCGCCTGCTCCCGCCTGACGTCGGAGGAGCTCGCTGCACTCATCGATCGATACCGCCCTGAGTGCGGCATCATCGCCTCCGTCGCCGAACCCGACCCCGCCTGGCTCCCGTTGCTCCGCCGGCGCCTCCGCCGCTTCCTCTCCCTCAATGACGACCCAACGATCCGCCTACCCATCACCCTCGGCTACCGTACGCCCGAGACCCTCGGCCGCGACCGCATCGCCGCTGCCGTTGGGGCCTGGACGCTCCGCCCAGAGGTGCCGCTGTTGATCATCGATGCGGGTACGGCCATCACGTACGACGTCGTCCTCCCGCCGGGCCATTTCGTGGGCGGAAACATCTCGCCCGGCCTCACCACCCGCTTCCGTGCCCTGCACGATTACACCCGTCGCCTGCCCCTCATCAGCGAGCGCGACGAGGTGCCCGATCTGGGCGTCACCACCGAAGAGGCGATCCTCTCGGGCGTCGTCCGCGGCATTGTCTACGAGATGAATGGCTACATCGAGACCATGCACACCAAGCACCCCCATGCGGCTGTCTTCCTCACCGGCGGACATGCCCCCTATTTTGATAGAAGGCTCAAATGCCGCACCTTTGCCTCTGAAAATTTAGTGTGGCTCGGATTAAATCGAATTATTGAATATAATGAAGACAAGTAGGTCAGTCCTCTCCCTCCTCCTTGGCATCCTCCTTTGTGGCGCCCTGCCGATGATGGCACAAAACAGCACAAACTCCCCTTATACACGTTTCGGATATGGCATGCAGGCCGACCGCTCCTTTGCGGCCGGGCGAGCGATGGGCGGCATCGGATACGGCCTCCGCTCCGCACGCCAAATCAATCCAATGAACCCTGCTTCGTACACCGGCATGGACTCGCTGACCTTCCTTTTCGACGGCGGCATATCGGCGCAAATGTCCTGGTTCAACGATGGCACCCATCGGCAGCGCGACCTCAATGGCGGCTTCAATTACGCCGCCATGCAGTTTCCGCTCCATCGTCGCCTGGCCGTCAGTATCGGCCTCTTGCCTTTCTCGTCCGTCGGTTACAACTATACCGCGCCCAGCCAGGGCGACACCCGCTATACGGATCGATTCAGCGGCACGGGGGGATTAAACGAAATCTACGGGGGCCTGTCATTCGCGCCGTGGAAAGAGAGATTATCCATAGGCGCCAACATCAGTTACATGTTCGGGACGATCACCCACAGCAGCGTGACGAACTTGACGAACACGTTTTACTGGCGGAATAAGATCCGGGTACACAACGTCAAGTACGACTTCGGCCTGCAATACACGCATCCCCTCTCGAAGACCGATCGACTCACCCTCGGCGCGGTCTATTCGCCCAAGCTCCGCCTCGGCACTACGGTGAGCAACGAGACCAGCTTCCGCGAAGACTTCTCCACCGTCGTCGAGGGCGACACGATGCGCAACGCAGGCTTCGACCTTCCGGATATGTACGGCGTGGGGCTGTCCTTCACAAGAGACAATCGGATGGTGCTGGCGGCTGACGTCTCCTACAGGCAATGGTCGAAGGCGCAGTTCTACAACCGCGAGGGCGACTTCAACGATCAGATCCGCGTCGGCCTCGGCGGCGAATACATCCCCAACGCCTTCACCCGCGCCTACCTGCAACGCATTCGCTATCGTGCCGGTCTGCACTACGGCAATTCATACGTTAAGGTGAACGGCAACGGCGGGTATAAGGAATACGGAGTGACGCTGGGTGTAGGCCTGCCGATGCTCGACAATCGGTCGTTCATCAACGCCTCGCTGGACTACATCAAAGTGGCACCAGAACGCAAGGGCCTGATCGATGAGCAGTACCTCCGGTTGACGGTAAGTTATACGTTTAATGAGTATTGGTTCTTCAAACGCAAGATAGATTGAAAGAGAAAACAGAGAGAGACTTGTTTCGGATTAGTGAATACAAAAAGACAATGAGGATATGAACATCAAAGGATTCTTGAGTGTCGCCCTGTTCCTGGCGACGGTAATGAGTGCAAATGCACAAAAAGGTGTGGACAACGGGACACAATTCGGTTCCGGAGAAGACAGCATTCGGTGTCTGACGAATATCAGCCTGTTTATCCCTTATGCCAAGGTGAACAACTTCCAGGACGCCTATCCGTATTGGAAGATCGCCTACGACGAATGCCCAGCTGCTACGAAGGACATCTACCTCTATGGTGTCCGCATCATGAATTGGAAGATTGCGCAGGAGAAAGACCCGGCGAAGCAGGCTGCGCTCATCGATGAGCTGATGGCCGTCTATGACAAGCGTGTGAAATACTTCGGTGGCGATCAGAAATATGGTAAGGACTGGATCTTAGCGCGTAAGGTGGAGGACTATCTCCGTCTCAAGGGCGATAAGGCCGACATCGCTGCCGCCTACGGTTGGCTAACTCAGGTGCTGGACGAGTACAAGGAGAAGACGGACGAGTTGGCCGTATCGGAGTACATGTTCCTTTCGCATAAGATGATGGAGAAGGACGAGGCCGGACACAAAGCCAAATTCGTGCAAGACTTCCTCCGCTGCTCATCCATCTTCGACACCCAAATCAAGGCCGCTCAGGAGGCTAACAACCAAAAGCAGCTGGACAACCTGATGGCCATGAAGGCCGGTATCGAGAAAGGATTCTCGGGTAGTGGCGCCGCCGACTGTCAGACGCTCCAGAGCATCTACGCCGATCAGATCGAGGCCAACAAGGACAATCTGGACTTCCTGAAGGAGACGCTCACGCTGCTCCGCCGCGCTGGATGCCAAGAGATCGAGGCCTACTTCAAAGCCTCTGAGTACGCTTACCAGAAGGAGAAGACGGCCGAGATTGCTTTCGGTATGGGTAATCAGGCCATCAAGAAGCGTGACTACGCCAATGCCGAGCGTTACCTCTTGGAGGCCGCTGACATGGCTAAGGACAAAGAGATGAAGGAGAACGTCTACTACACGCTGGCCGTACTGGCCTCTCAGCAGCGTGCGTATCCGAAAATGCGCACCTACTGCTACAAGGCGCTGGAGTTCAATCCGAACAATGGCAAGGCGTATATCCTGATCGGCAATGCGTACGCAGCCACGGCTGGCGGTATCTATCCGGACGATCCTGTGAAGCGTAAATGCGTCTACTACGCCGCTGTGGACAAGCTCCAGAAGGCACGCTCGGTAGACCCCTCGGTGGCTTCTGAGGCTAATGCACTGATCGGACGTTACAGCTCGTATTTCCCCACGACTGAGGAAGTCTTCATGCACCCCGATCTCAATAAGGGCGCTGGATTCACCGTCGGTGGCTGGATCGGTGAGCATACTACGATACGCTAACTCCCAACCTCTTCCCCCCCCTCCATCGAAGAGGTGATGATTCACAAGAGAAACAATCCCAGCATAGCAATCGCTTCTGTAGCGGTTGCTATGCTTCTTTTTTGTTCGATCGTCTCGTGTAGTCGTGAAAAGAAAGAGGAGGTAGAAATTGGCTTCAACCCCGACAGCACCTACACGATGAAGGCGGTGGACGTGGTCACGCTCGTCTCTGACTCCGGGGTCACACGCTACAAGGTGGAGACGCATGAATGGTACATGTTCGGTGAGGCATCGGAGCCGTATTGGTACTTCCCGAAAAAGCTGCATCTGGAAAAGTTCGACTCGCTCTTTCGCGTTGAAGCTAGCGTGGATGCCGACACCGCCTATTTCTATCAGCGGCGCAAGCTCTGGAAGCTAATAGGCAACGTGCGTGTCCGCAGCTTACAAGGCGAACAGTTCGAAACGAGCGTCCTCTATTGGGATCAGAACACGGAGAAGATCTACTCCGATCAATTCATTCGCATCACCAAGGGCGAATTTGTCAACACGGGGCAAGGCTTCGAATCGAATCAGGCGTTGACACAATACAGGATCTTCAATTCGGCAGCGGAGATTCCCTTTGATGAGCGCTCCTCGTCCGATTCGATAGGTGTCGCGCCACCACTTCCGCCGACATAAGACGAACGTATTTATCCCCCCGAAACAACCCACAAACACCACCTAAAAAGCGCGCCAAATTTGCCGTATACCAATTTTTGCACCTCCTTTGCGCGCGCTAAATCAAAAGACAATTCATATTTGCAGAAGTAAAGATGGCTACATTAGAGAAGATTAGAGGGCACGCACCGCTGTTGGTTACTATCGTCGGTCTGGCCCTGTTAGGGTTCATCATCGAGGACTTTCTGAACTCGGGTTCGACCTATTTCCGTCAATCAAAAAACCAGGTGGTTACCGTCAACGGTACCTCCGTCGACTATCAAGAATATCAAAAACGCATCGAGGAAATGACGGAAGTCACCAAGCTGCAGTACGGCCTCCAAAGCCTGAATGAAGAGCAGACGCTGGACCTCCGTCAGAGCGTATATAACTCGATCGTGAGTGAGATTGTGATGAAAGACGTGGCGGATAAGATCGGTATTGACGTGACGTCAGACGAGCTCTTCGACATGATTCAAGGTGACAACATCCCCCCGATTGTGCAGCAGAATCCATTGTTTTTGGATCCGCAGACGCGGCGATTCAACAAGGCGCGTGCACTGGGTGTATTGAAGGCCTTAGAGAACATCGACGCTGTGCCCGAAGAGCAGCGCGAAGAAATGCAGCAGATGCGCAACTTCTGGCTCTTCTGGGAGAAGAACATGAAGCTGCAACGCATGCAGGAGAAATACATGAACCTCTTAACGAAAGCAATCGTAGCCAACCCCATCGACGCCAAGGATGCTTACGAAGGATCGGTGGTAAGCTCGGACATTGTTTACGCCGTGCAGTCGCTGGCTTCGATACCTGATTCTACGGTGCAGGTGGACGAGTCAGCCATTCGCAAGCTCTACAACGAGCGAAAGGAGCAGTTCAAGCAGAAAGATTCGCGCGTGATTGATTATTTGGCCGTCGAGGTTCGCCCGAGCAAGGAAGATTACGACGCCATCAATAAAGACATGCAGGAGGCCCGTGCGCAGCTTGCCGCTACGGACAGTAGTAGCAGCGTGGAGAATGTGATCTCGAAATATTCCCGCACGCCATACATGGACTTCTATATCTCCGAAAACGATATGCGAGATGAAGACCTCAAACGCTTCGTTCAGAATGCTGAAGTGGGCACAATGGAAGGCCCGATCTTCAAGGATGACAGCTATCGCCTCTACAAGCTCCTCGGTCGCAAGTCCGCACCGGACTCCGCCAAAATCAGCGACATCTTCTTGGCTGCTCCCAGCGGATCGATTACCGCTGACCTGACCCGACTGGCCGACAGCCTCATGACGCTGCTCAAAGGCGGCGCCGATTTTGCCGAGCTGGCCAAGAAATACTCCTCCTTCGGATCAGCCGAGAATGGTGGCGATCTGGGTTGGCTTACCGAGGCCTCTCTCACCCAAGCAAACCTTGGCAAGGACTTCGACCGTGAAGTCTTTAGCGCCCCCATCAACCAGCCGACGCTGGTCAAGACCAACAATGGCTATCACTTGCTGAAGGTGACGGAGCGTACCGCCGCCGTATCGAAGTATAAGGTAGCCGTCGTCTATATGGATGTGCGCCCGACCAACAAGACTTACAGCAAGGTCTTCAACGACCTCAACGCCTTCGTGGCGAAGAATAAAACGGCTGATCAGATCGCTGCTGCCGCTAAAGAGAATGGCTATGAGTTGACGCCAGACGTGACCGTAACGGGTGAAGACCATCAGCTGGGCATGATCCAAGATGCCCGTCAGGTAGTGCGCTGGGCCTTTGAGAACAAGTCGAAAGGCAAGGTGTCTGACATCAAGGAGTGCAAGTCGCGCATCCCGGGCACGAGCGATTACAAGACGACCTACGTCGTGGCTATCCTGCGCGATGTGCTGAAAGAGGGCTATCAATCGTTTGAGACCGTGGCCCCGCTGATCCGTCGTGAACTGGCCATGCGCAAGAAGAGCGAGGACGTAGCCGCAGCGCTGAAGGCCAAGAACCTGACCTCGCTTCAGGCCTACGCTTCGGCCATGAACTCACGCATTGACACCGTGAAGTTCATTACGATGAACACGGCACGCATCAACGGCATCGGACTCGAACCGATCCTCAATGCCTACGTGGCCTATGCAAAGCCGAACACACTCTCTGGACCCGTAGCGGGATACAACGGCGTTTATGTCTTCCAAGTCTACAACCGCACGAAGGACGCCACGCCCTACAACGAGAAGGCGCAAATGCGGGAGATTGAGGCCAACACCGCACCGCGCGTGGGCTATTTCGCCCTTCAAAAGTTGGTGGAGGATTCGAAGATCACCGACAATCGCATTCGTTTTGAATGATACTTCCTCCTCTCTCTGAGGGGGCACTTTGTACATAATTTTTTTGCTGCCGTAGCGACGAAAGTCGTTGCGGCAGTTTTTTTAGCTTTTGATTTTAGCCGTTAGATCCCCCCACCTATATTTGCGGCCGCAAGAAGAAAAACGACAACCATCCGATCCACACAGAACCGAATGACTATTTCAAGCCTCGACATACCGCACTCCTCTGACGAGCTGCACGAACAAGCGCCTATGCAGGCGTTTGGCCATCTGGTTGTTAAAAATACCCCCCCCGTTTAACAGTTAAGCCCATTATTTACGGACTCTTGCTTGTCTGCGGATGCTTGTTGCCGTCCGCAGCCATGTTCGCGCACCCTTTTGTCGGGGATGCGTGCTGTGTCGGTGTGTCCGTCGGGGAGGGTGTCTATTCCTATCGACTAATCAAATAGCGACACATATGAAAAGAATGACAATGATCGCATCCCTGTGGATGCTGTGGTGTTTAACCATGATTTCTTGTTCGGGAGGAAATCAGGGAGTTAAGGAATCGGACATAACCGGGCGTTACGTGGGTGTTGGCAACTACGAGCAATGGGCGTTCATGATCGATGAGAGCGGAACGGGATATGAGTCGGCTCATTTTCCGAATAGTGACTTGACCATACTGACACCATTCACGTGGAAATTAGTAGGCAATTCGCTTACACTCACGTTTGACTTGGAAGAGACGATGATCACGGGAGATACCGAAGATCAAGCAGTGGAAGCGATTGTGACCTCACTCCTTTCGGGGTATAATGAGCCACGCACTTATACTGTGAAAAGAGAGAATGGGAAAGTGATTATCGACGGTGATGACGTATACCCAACTTATCGCCAGGATGACTCATTACCGGATTGATCCCCCCTTGAATAATGGAAGACGCAACTAAACGATGCCCCTATTGCGGGGAGGAGATTCTGGCTGTAGCCAAGAAGTGCAAGCATTGCGGAGAGTGGTTAGATGAAAATGCGCAGGTTTCGATTCCGCAACCGACGTCTGTGCCTGAGCCTGTTTGTGAACCTGCTCCTGCACCTACACCGGAGCCTAAAAAGGATCCGGTAGACGAGAGGGAGGAAGCTACGTCTACTGCGGCGCCTGTGCGGAAACTCGGATTCTTCGAATATTACTTCATCGACCTCTTTATTCGTCGGTATGCCGACTTTAAGGGGAAGACGAGTCGCCGACAGTTTTGGATGGGGGGCTTGTGCTTTGTTTTGCTTCTCCTCACGCTGTTCTGCATCGATTTGGCTACAGGGCTGATGTTTGTTTGCACGCTTGTTGGCACCCTCGCGCTCACCGTGCCCTTTGCGGCAGCGGCCATTCGGCGCCTGCATGATACGAGGCGGAGCGGATGGTGGTTTCTGATACAATACGTTCCAGTCGTAGGTCCGATTTGGCTGCTTGTATTGCTCTGCCAAAAGGGAGAGACACAGGACGATCAGCGGCCGGCGTTTCAATTGCCAACGGATGCGATTGCGGCAGCGGCTATGGTGCTGATCGTAGGTGCTTCCATCATCTGGATTTCGGTAAGGTCCAATGAATATGAACGGACGAAACAGGCTGTATATGAAGAGGCCTACCGGAGTATGGCAGAGAATGCAGACGAGGATGTGAACAATAATAGCCAGAATAGCGATGAGGAGTTACTGACGAAGGAGAGTCTCTTAACAGATAAGGGCATTACTCAGCTTGTAACGTATCATGATCAGCAGCGGAACTGTGTCTACTACGTACGCCCATCTGACAAGAACCTACTCTATAGATATGATCTGGACACTAAGGAGGTCAAAACGATACCCCTTAAAGAGATCAGATATGCAGATGGCTCTTCCCCGATGGTCTTTGAAGTAGATCAACTCGGAGTACATGGCAATTACATCTTTATTGTTGCGGACAATGGGGCTAACAGCATATTTGGTGGAAAGTATCTCATCGCATATAATACCCTTAATAACACATTTACCGAGATAGATTTCGCACGTGAAATCAGGCTGGTAAATGACAATAGACAAGCGGAAGTGTTACGCATGAGATTGACAAAAGAAGGCGAGTGTGCTGCTGAGAATGAATATGACACATGGACTGAGATTATCAACTTATTCAAGACACCATAAACAACAAAGACAATGACAGAAGAACTACACAACGAAGCAACGACTGCCTGTCCGAACTGTGGGCAATCCATATTGGCTACGGCTAAGAAGTGCAAGCACTGTGGCGAATGGCTTGAGAAGAAGTGCCCCCACTGCGGGGAATGGGTCAAGATCGACGCCATGAAATGCCGACACTGCGGCAGCTGGCTGAATAAATTCGCCAAAGAACGCTACGAGCGCGAGAACAACATCCCCCAGGCAGTAGATCCGGAATTGGAAAAGAGAAGGGCAGAGAAAGAGAAGAAGGCCGAGAAGGCGGCCACGGCTGGATGTATAATGATGGTCGAGTGTGGTATCGCGCTTACGCTACTCTATTTTGCCCTCAACTGGAGCTGGTGGCAAGTCGTGCTGGCCGGTGTCGGCGGCTTCCTGCTGTTGAGCTCCCGCATGGTACGCTTCCTCTACTGCATCGCCATCTCCCTCTTTTGGGGAGCTTTAGGCTGGGAAATGGGAGACTCGTTCTTGCTGGGCGTCCTCTTTTTCGGCGGATCGATAGCACTCCATTGGCCCGCGATAAAATAAACGCAATCAATCAGACGGAGAACACATATGGATAATAACCCTACACAATCAACTAGGCAGTGTCCCTATTGCGGCGAAGACATACAGCCGGGGGCCATCAAATGCAAACACTGCAACGAGTGGTTAGTGAACAATCCACCGCCCACGCCCAAGTCGCCGGAAGAGCTGGCCAAAGAGCAGAAGGATAAGAGAGACCAGAAGATGGTCGTCGGAGGATGCCTAACGGTATTTCTGGTGGGGTTGGCTGGGATCATCCTCCTCGTCGTTTTGATTGCCAAATGGACAGTGCCCGACGAGGAGCAACACCGGAGAAGCATCCGTAAGGAAGTCCTCGAATGCGTGGACGACAAGGTGGACGAGACGCTCGGCTTCGTCGGCGCCACGCTGCTGAGCCCGTTTACGTCGATGGCCATGAAGACGGATTACGTGCAGTCGTATCTCTTGGATCGCTTCGACCAGTCCAACCGGATAGAGTACATCCGCGGCACATTTACTTCGGAGGCGCGTATCGTCAACCGGATCTATCCTGAAGGAGAGACCATCAGCTTCGGCTTTTTCGGCATGGTCTTCCCGTCGTTCGATTGGGACGACATCGCCATACTGACCGACGCGGAGAGCAAAGACATCATGAAGTTCTTCTCCGACCTCACCTCGTCCGATCCGTCATCGTCCGGCAGCTCGTCGTCCACCCCGGCCCAATCGCCCAAGCGTCGTCAGGAGCAAACATCCACACCCGCCCGTCCATCGCGCTCCGAGCCAGCGGTGCAAGAAGAAGAGCTTACCACGGAAGAGAATGATCAGTCCACTCCCGCATCGGCGGATACCGAATAAGCGCCATAGGAGGAGGGGCCGCTGAAATCCTCCGATGTGGACACAATAGAGAGAAACGCATACATCACAACAATAAAAAAGAGACAAACTATGAGTTCTTCCGTTAGAGATCGCATCATCATTATGATCATCTGCGTAGTCGTCTGGTTCGTATGGCGCATGGTCGCAGTGGTGATCAAGGAAAACAAGGAGAAAAAGCAGAAGTCGGACAAAGACGAGAAATAGAATAGAGACCTCCCGCCTGACTCCTCCATGATAATGGGTGGCATTTGCAGGCACTCGAATCTTTCTACTTTCGCCCCCGCTGCGGGGTGAGAAAAGAAACCTCTAAGCACACGTTGTTTGACATGCTTTTTCTCCAAAACCGGGTTTTAGACGCGTTGCAAGGGCTGCAATGGCCCATAACCGGGTTTTAGACGAATTGCAGGGTCTGCAATGGCCCAAAACCGGGTTTGGGGCAGGTCGCACCGTTCGCATATCCCCAAAAATCTCGCACACATTTCTAATTCACTATTCATATGATCGAAAACACCAGTTTGACAAGAGTCCGCATGCTGAATTTCTATCAGATAATGGACAACGTAATCACCTATTTGAATCAGGAAGACCTGGAAACTTTGAAGCTAAAGGATCCGGTTAAGGCCTTCACTGACAAGTTCAACGATTTCGACAAGCTCATTCAGCCGATGCGTAGCAGTGGGCTGGCGAAAGATCTGATCGATCTCGACCATTAGCGTGACAAGGCGATAGGGCACCTCGCGACCCACTTGCGCCTTTTCTCCGATCATCCCGAAGCGGACAAGGCCAAGGCGGCTAAGGAGCTGCTTCAGATCTATCGCAAATACGGCGATAAGCCGCAGAACAAGCCGAATCGTGAAGAGACGGCCCTCATCAAAAACCTCCTGCAAGACCTTGATCCGGCCGACATCAAAGCGAAGCTCGCCCTGATCGGCGCCGATAAGTGGGTCGGCGTGCTCAAGGAGGCAAACGAGGCATTCAGCGCCATGTATGGGCGACAGGTCAAGCACGAATCTTCGCTCGATCCGGGCGCCGTGAAAGAGAAACGCGCCGCGGTGTACGACGAGTTCAAGAAGCTCACGAACGTCATCAACGCGCTGGCAACGCTCGGTGGCGAGGCGGCATACAAGTCGATCATTGACATGATCAATACCGAGATGAAGAAAGCCATCCTGGCCGAGCGTCCGGAGACCAAGAAGCCGTCCGACCCCAGCAAACCCAAGGAGCCTAAGCAACCCAAGGATCCGAAAACTCCCGATCAGCCGAAGGATCCGAAGCAGCCGGAGACGCCTCAGCCGCCTAAGCCAGGTGGCGAGAAACCGAAGGATCCGAAGAAACCGGGTGGCGACGGTAATCCTGACATCACGTTGCCGGAGGAATAGGGTACCCGGTTGTAGGGGCGTATTGCATACGCCCTGCAGATACTCCGGAATGATTAAAGGGCATCCCCAAACAGGTGGGGGTGCCCTTTTTTGTACCCGGTTGTAGGGGCGAATTGCATTCGCCCCACAGGTACCCAGAATGATTAAAGGGCATCCCCAAACAGATGGGGGTGCCCTTTTTTGTACCCGGTTGTAGGGGCGAATTGCATTCGCCCCACGGGTACCCGGCCAAATTCGCCGGCGTCCGTAGACGCCCGTATGCAATACGCCCCTACCCGGGTACCAGGCCATTCATGTACCCGGCAAACTTGGCAGGCATCCCTGATGCCCTTTCTAATTCTATTTTTGCCGCCGTTTTCGGTGACGCCAAGTCGGACGGTCCCGTCCGCGACGTGAAAAGGGAATCCAGTGAAAGACTGGAACAGTGCCCGCTACTGTAACACCCCACCTATCGAACGAAGGAGAGCACCCGCAAGACGTGCCACTGCCGCCACTGAGGGCGGTGGGAAGGCCCACAGCCCTCCTTCAGGGTGAAGTCAGGAAACCTGCCGGAAACAACAACGTATACCGCCCCTCGGGGTCAAGGGTCGGAGGTTACAAAAGGAATGTTTCATACATACGAGATACATAGAAGATGCCTGTCGGACGTCGCACTGCGGCGCGCCCTGATGCTGCTTGCCGGCCTGCTTTACCTTCTCGACGCCGCCTCACAGGGCACGGTGCGAGGCACGGTGCGTGACGCCTCGGGTAGACCCGTCGTGGCCGCCACGGTCGCTGCCGGTGCACAGCGTGGCACATCCACCGACGACCGCGGCGCCTATGCCCTCGAACTGCCCGCCGGACGCACGACGCTCACCGTCTCGTCCGTCGGTTACAAGACGGTTAAGGCCGAAGTGGACGCAGCGCGGACCCCTACGCAGAACTTTGTGCTCGAGGAAGACGCCGTCACCCTCAACGTCGTCGAGGTCTACGCCAAAAGCCCCGCACAGCGTCTCCGCGAGAGCGCCTTCGCCGCCGCGGCCCCCGACGTCAAGGCGCAGCTGAGTCAGCTGCACGACCTCAACACCCTCGTCGGCCGAACGGCCGGCGTCAAGGTGCGCGAGGAGGGCGGCGTCGGCTCCGACTTCGAGCTATCCATCAACGGCCTCTCGGGCAACTCCATCCGCTACTTCATGGACGGCCTACCGCTCGCCACGAAGGGCAGCGGCGTATCGCCCGCCAACCTGCCGGTCAACCTCATCGAGCGCGTGGAGATCTACAAAGGCGTCGTCCCGGCCTACCTCGGCGCCGATGCGCTGGGGGGCGCCATCAACATCATCACCCGCCGCGAGCAGCGCAACTACCTCGACGCCTCGTACGGCATCGGCTCCTTCCACACCCATAAGGCCGACCTCTTCGCGCAGGTGGTCGATCGGCGCACGGGGATCATCGTGCGACCTGTGGCCGGCTTCAACTTCTCCAAGAACGACTACCTGGTGCGCGGCGTGGAGCTGTGGGACGAGGCGGCACAGGAATTTCGCCTCACCGATCGGCGCCGCTTCCACGACGATTACCTCTCCGCCCTGATACAGCTCGAGGCTGGCGTCAGCCGCCGCACCTGGGCCGACGAGCTGTTCGTCTCCGCCTCCTACTCCACCACCCGCAAGCAACTCCAGACGGGCGCCATGCAGACCATCGTCTACGGCGCCGCCGAACGTCAGACGGCAGCCTGGAACGTGGCCGCGCGGTATGCCAAGAAGGCCCTCTTCCTGCCCGGCCTCAACGTCTCGCTCTCGGCCTCCCACACCTGGGATCACGCCCAGACGATCGACACCACCTTCCGCAAATACCGCTGGGACGGATCCTACATCGAGTCCGCCCGCAGCGAGATCTTAGGCCGCGACCGCATGCACCGACACTATCGCCGCCCCATGACGCTCGTCCGCCTCGGGCTGGATTACCACTTCAACCTGCATCACACGCTGAACCTGAACTACCTCATGAACCGCACCGGCAACCGCCGTACGGACGACGTGGATTCGGACTTTGCGCCCTCGGACGACATCTTCGCTAAGCATACCCTCGGCCTCTCCTATAGCCAGCTGCTCGTCGAAGACCGTTGGCAGAACACGTTCTTCGTCAAGAACTACACGAACTACCTGAAGGTTGGGCAGCAGGAACTCCCCTGGATCACCGGTTCGGGTGAGGTGCAGGGCCCTTCGACAAAGAATCATACGGGCTACGGCCTGGCCACGCGTTACGCCTTCCCCTCCGACGCCTTCGCTGTGAAAGCCTCCTACGAGCACAGCCTACGCCTACCCATGTCGCGCGAGCTGCTCGGCAATGGCACCACGGTCTATGCCAACCTACGTCTGCGTCCGGAGAACAGTCACAACATCAACCTCGGCTTCTTCGGTGCGCTCCGCCCCGCCCCCGGTCACCGGTTGGATTACGAGCTGAACGCCTTCTATCGCGACGTGAAGGATTACATCCGTCTCGTCGTCTCCGAAACCGAAGGCACGAGCCAATACGACAACGTGCCCGGCGTGGGCATCCGGGGCCTCGAGGGCGAGCTTCGCTATGCCTACGCCGACCTGCTGCAGGTCGTGGCCAACGGCAGCTGGGAGGACGCCCGCAGCATGACCCGCTACTATCCCGACGGCAAGGAGATGATCACCTATCGCAACCGCATCCCCAATCGCCCGTGGCTCTTCGCCCACATCGAGGCGACCCTCAAGCGGCGCGACCTCCTCATCCCCCGCAGCACGGTGCGGCTGACGTACAACTTCGACTTTGTCCGCAGCTTCTTCCTCACCTGGGAGGGCTACGGCAGCCTCGACAGCAAGTCGCGCATCCCCACGCAGTATCGCCACGACGTCTCCCTCTCGCTCTCCCTGGCCGATGAGCGCTACAACATCTCGCTCTCGTGCAACAACCTCTTCGACCGTACGCTCTACGACAACTATAAACTCCAGAAGCCGGGCCGCGCCTTCTTCTGCAAATTCCGTGTGTTCATTAATTAGAGGGTAGAGAGTAGAGAGTAGAGTAGAGGGCAGAGGGTTGACTGAAGCCCTTCCATTAAGAATGACAATTGACTTACACCAATAAATAGACACAGAGATGAAAGCAATCAAATGTTACGCTTGGGCGCTGATCATGGCGCTAACGACGGCCGTTTTCACGGCATGTAATGATGATCCGGAACCAACACCGAATCCGGGTCCTACGCAGAAAGCCCACTTCGACCTTTGGGTGGCTGTGGGCGAAGAGGGTGGCATGGGCTCGACTGCAGCGCTGCTGGTCAAGAGTACCCAGTCGCTCGACGCACAAACGCAGCTCGACTTCAAAGGCTCGGGCGTAGACGTGACGAAGAAGCTCTATCAAGAGACCATCATCCGCGGCAAGTATTACTACCAGATTCCGCAGGAGAAGGATCGCTTCGGTAAGTATCAGATTGTCGATGCCGGAGGGACGCACCAGATCGCCATCGTCAAGGAGGTCAGCTTCAAAAAGAACACGCTGAAGGACCGTCGCTACACGCACGCTTGGATCAACGACCACACACTGGTGCTGATCGGCTCGAATGGCAAGTCGGACAAGATCCTTTGGATCAAGATCGACACCGAGAACATGACGATCCTCGGCGAAGGCGAGCTCGACCTGCCTGCACCGCCAGACAAAGACAAGTTCAACACCTCCGGCATCGCCAACTATCGTGACGGCAAGATCCTCTATGCCTTCACCTACAGCAACGATAAGAGTGGCTTCCAGCTGGCCTTCATCAACGCCGCAGACATGAAGACGGAGAAGGTGGTCAAGGAGACGCGCGCCGAGTTCATGGCCGGCACGGCTTACGGCGAACTGCTCCAGCACAAGAGCTTCTTCACCCCCAACGGCGACTATTATCTGGCTTGCAACAGTGTGAACGCTGGCGCCAAGAGCTCCACGCAACAGCACGGTGCCCTGCTCCGCATCAAAAAGGGAGCGACGGAGTTCGACAAGAGCTACCGCGGCTACAACCACCCCAAAGGCAAGATCGTCACCGCCGACTGTCTCTCCCCGACCAAGGCGCTGCTCTACATCCAAGACCCGGAGCACACCGGAGCCAAGGGCTGGGGCGCTGACTACAACTGCTACTACGCCATCCTCGACCTGACGACGGATCAGCTGACCGAGATCCAATACAACGGCACCAACCTGCCCTTCAGCAGCGGTACCTTCTCGCAGCGCTCACTCGTCCTCGGCAACAAGGCCTACATCGGTGTCAACCCGAAGGACGCACCTACGTGTATCTATATCTACGACATCCCGTCGGGCCAGGTGACCAAGGGCATGACCATCGCCAAGGGTTACCACTTCGAACGCATCGTGGGCATCGAGGAATAAACGGTATCAACGCTCTGAGAATTGATGAATAAGTGGCTGTTTCGGATCCACCGCTGGGTGGGCGCAGTCGTCGGACTGTTCTTTCTGATGTGGTGCTTGTCGGGGTTAGTGCTCGTCTACCACCCCTTCCCCAACGTGGACGAGCGCGACCTGCAAGCGCGCATGGAGCCGCTGCCCGACTCCCTTCCCGCCGTCGACTCGGTAGCCACGCGGCTACCCGAGGGCGCGGCGGCGAAGGTGCGGACGGTCACGGTGCGGCGATTCCAAGGCCAAACGCTCTTCGACTTTGAGACGAAGGACACGACCTACACCCTCTGCGCCGACTCTGCCGAAGTCCAGCGGCCCGTCACCGCGGAGACCATCCGCGACGTGGCCCGCCGATGGGTTGACGCCCCCATAGCGCGCATCGACACGCTCCACAGCCGTGATCAGTGGATCATGTACTCCCGCTACCTGGACGAGATGCCCATCGCCAAGTGTTACTTCGACGATGCCGCGGGCCATGAGCTCTACATCTCCATCCGCACGGGCGAAGTGCTCCAGTTCACTGACCGCAGCAGCCGCCTCTGGGCCTACGTCGGCGCCATTCCGCACAAGTTCTACCTGCCCATCCTGCGCAGCGACAACGACGTCTGGATCCGCAGCCTGACCACGGGCGGCGTCGTGGCGCTCATCGCAGTGCTCACCGGTATCATTGTCGGCCTCATCATGCTCCGGCGTAACCGGAAGGCGCGGGGTAAGCTCGGCAGCCCGTATAAAAAGGTATGGCTACGGATGCACCACGTCACCGGACTCGTGTTCGGGATCGTGCTCGTCGGCTTCGCCTTCAGCGGCGCAATGGCCCTGCAACGCATCCCCGAATGGGTCATCCGGACACATGGCGACTATCGCGTGTCGGACGCCAAAATGCGCGGCAAATCGCTGCCCCTCTCGGCCTACACGGACTATCGCGCTGTCCGTCAGTTGCACCCCGAGGTGCGGCAAATCGTCTGGAACCACTTCCGCGACGTGCCCATCTACGACGTGACGACCGACACGGCCACCTTCAGCCTCGATGCTTCCACACCCGAATTGCATCCGCTTCAGCTCTCTCCGGCCACGGTCGAGAAAGCGATCGGCGCACTGCACAAGGATGAGCCTTTCACTGTCTCGCGGATCGACCGCTACGAGGAGTATTACATCTCCCGCTGGACAGCACTCCCGCTCCCGGCCTACAAGGTGATGGTGGACAACGCCGACCGGAGCCGCTACTACGTCGATCCGGCCACGGGCAACTTCCGCCACCTCAACCGCGCGCGCATGACCAAGAAGTGGGTCTTCAGCGGCTTGCACTACTTCAACATCCGCTGGCTCGTAGAGCGTCCCACGCTCTGGACCATCGCCATTTGGGTGGCCTGCCTCGGCGGCGCCTTCGTCTCCTTCTCCGGCGTGTGGATCAACCTCAAGCGGCTCCGCCGCAAACGCAAAAAGCGGAGAGTGTGAGGCCGTTTGACAACTCTGACTACCACTTCTTATTACCCCTAACTACTTATTCGAATGAAAACCTATTTCATCGCCTTTCTACTGATGATTACCGCAATCAGCTACGCGCATGACGGAGAGAATTTCGTCGCCTCCGACATGCTCAAGTCCATGCAACCCGGCGACAAAGCCGCCATCGTTATGGTCTATTTCGGTACGACGCACGACGACACCCGCGCCCTAACCATCGACGCCCTCACCCGCGAGGTGCACACCGCCTACCCCAAGCTGGAGGTGCGCGAAGCCTACACCTCACGCATCGTGCGCCGCCGGCTTCACGATCGCGGCGTCAAGACATCGGCTCCGCTGGAGGTACTGAAGCAACTCAAAGCCGAGGGCTTCACCCACCTCGTTATCCAATCCGCCAACATCATCGAAGGCGTAGAGATGGAGGCCTTACGTCGCGAGGTAGCCTCCGTGGCCGACGACTTCAAGGAGATCCGTATCGGCACCCCACTGCTCTACATGCCGGAGGATTACGCGGCCGCGATCCGCGCCCTCGCCCCTGCGCCCGCTGACGGTGCCGCCGACGTCTGGGTGGGCCACGGCAGCTACGATCCCGCCACGGCACAGTACGCCATGCTTGGTTACATGCTCGCCGCCGAGGGTCGCGCACGCTGCTTCGTGACCACCATCGAGGGCTACCCCACGTTCGACGACCTCCGGGCAAAGCTCAAGCAGAGCGGTGCGAAACGCGTCACCCTGCGCCCCTTCATGTTTGTCGCCGGTGAGCACGCCAAGAACGACATCGCCACCGATCTCAAACAGTCGCTTGAGCAGGAAGGCTACCGCGTCAACGTCCTCTCCGAAGGCCTCGGCCAGAGCGACGCCATCCGTGCCCTCTACCTGGCCCACATCCGCTTTGCACTGAACCACCGCATGTTCGACATCCTCTCCAAAAAGAAACATTACGAGACGAACGATCGCGACTAAGACGCTGACACAAATGCGGGGACGGATTCTCCCCCCTCTTAGAACAACACTACACTACACATTACACCCATCCGTCCCCGCACACTTATGGTACGCATCGAATCTGTCCTCCCTCGTCGTCGATTGAATCGACGAGGCCATCTCACCAATTAAGTAACGTGAGTTCGACGAAAGCATGAGGCGTCTTGTCTCTGGAGAAGGTCTTTTGCAGGAATGCTGCAAGTACCCCGAAAAACTTTTCAGTGTTTGCAACACCGTTGCAAGTCTCATGAAAAACTTTTCAGCGTTTGCAACACTGTTGCAAGTCTCACGAAAAACTTTCCGGCGTTTGCAACACCGTTGCAAGTCTCACGAAAAACTTTTCGGCGTTTGCAACACTGTTGCAAGTCTCACGAAAAACTTTTTGGCGTTTGCAACACTGTTGCAAGTCTCACGAAAAACTTTTTGGTGTTTGCAACACCGTTGCAAGTCCCACGAAAAACTTTTTGGCGTTTGCAACATTGTTGCAAGCGTTTTCAAAAGCGTTTTGGCCATCGTATCGTGTGACTTTCGTAGAGAGACTCTCTGCAGGCTTTATTCTTACATCAAGCTCACCAATTAAGTATCACCCAAACATTATATCAGAATGAAATCATCCCTTACCCTTTTCGTCGGCCTTGCCCTGTGCCCGATGCTTCACGCGCAGGACGGCCACACCAAACGCGAGTACACCAACTTCCAGGACACCACCTTCCAGCTCTCCGAAATTTCTGTCACCGCCAAGCGTCCCATGCAAGTGGAGGTGATGAAGCTGGGTGTCCCTGCGGCTTACCTGCCCGTCACCACCAACACCCTGCCCTCACGGCTGCTTGCCAACCACGGCATCACGAACATTCAAGACGCCGCACGCTTCCTGCCCGGCGTACGTGTACAGACCAGCTACGGCGCCTTCCAGCAGATCTCCATCCGCGGCTTCGACCACTCTATCATCATGGTTGATGGCGTGCGCGACGAGCGTTCGTCCATCGACAATTCCTACCCTTTCATGGATCTGACTTCCGTGGAGCGTATTGAACTGCTCAAAGGTCCGGCTTCGGTGCTCTACGGACAATCGGCCGTGGGCGGCGTGCTCAACATCGTGCGTAAGGCACCCACCGCACAGCAACACGTCAATGCACGCGTGGCTTACGGCAGCTATCAGAACCTGCAAACGACGCTCGGCTTCGGCGGACGCCTCTTTGGCCCAATCAACTACTCCGCCAACTTCAACTATCAAACGCAGGATGGCTGGCGAGACAACGCCATGCGGCGCCTCTCAGGCTACCTCGCTCTGGGCGGTAAACTCACTGAAGCCGACGAGCTGGACATCCGCATCGGCGCCCTCCGCGACTTTTACCCGACGGAGATCGGTCTGCCCGACGTCATGCCCGCTGACATCTATCGTACGGCCGACGACACAAAGGCTTACGACCGTGATGATATGCTGCCCGGCCTCGACAAGAAAGCGCGTTACAACAGCGAGTCGGACTTCATGTACAATCGTAACTTCAACGCCTCCATCATGTGGCGGCACACTTTCGGCGAAGCGGCTCGCCTGACCGACAAGCTCTCCTACACCTACGACGACATTGACTACTTCGGCACCGAGGACTTGGCCTACCTCACCAGCGATAAGCCCATCTATAAGCACTACTACAAATCGGGCAACCGCAAGGTCTACATCAACCTCGACTCCCTCCGCTATGACTTCCCCCTGCGCTTCGAGCACATCGCCCGCACTTGGAACAACCAGTTAGAGCTGAACGGACGTTTCGCCACCGGATCCGTCAAGCACAACTACCTCGGCGGCTATTCGCTCATCGGTCTCTACCGCAACTCCTTCAGCGGCTATGACCTCGGGCAGGATGTCTACGGCCCCGGACTCACAGGCCAAGGCTCGGTCTACAATCCGCACAGCATCGGTTGGATGGAGACACGCTTCAGCAAAGCCTTCGTGTCACGCATCTACATGCACGGCTTCTACCTGCAAGACCTGCTCGAGCTGAACGAGAAGCTGAAGATGCTACTGGCCGGGCGTTACGACCTCTATTCCTACAAGCGCGTCTCCGGTGTCCCCACCATTGACGGACGCGCAGAATTTGAGATGCCTGCAGACAGTCTCTTCACTCGCACCGCCACGAGCACCTTCTCCTTCCGCACCGGGTTGGTTTACATTCCCGTCCAGCCGCTGTCCCTCTTCGCCTCGGTCGGCTCCTACTTCAAGCCCGACAACACCACCTACAGTGACAACACCCGCTACTTCGACCGGAACGGCCGCGAGTTCTTCCCCAACAAAGACAGCCGCAAGATCTTCGACCCCGAGCGCGGCATACAAGTGGAGGTCGGGGCGCGCTATGAGCTGGACGATAAGCTGAGCGCTGACTTCAGCCTCTTCTACATCAATCGCGAGAACGAGCGCCAATACATGGCCTACAAGGGCGAAGTCATCAATGGCGAGAAGCTCGACAAATACGTCGTGGGCCAGGTGGGACGCATGGATTCGCGCGGCTTCGATTTAGAGCTGACTTATCGCCCCATCCGCGGTCTTTCGCTCACGGCCGGCTATGGCTACACCGATACCCGCCTTCGTAAGATCGCCACCAATCCTTACTTGGACGGCGAGAATCTGGTCGGTAAGCGCTACGCCTATTCGCCACTCCACTCTTTCTACGTCTACGCCGACTATACGATTCGCGAAGGTGTGTTGCGCGGATTAGGCTTCAACTTCGACGTCACGTATCAAGATGAGGTCTACCGCGACTTCTCCAACACCTCCACCTTCCCTTCGTATTGGATGACTGACGCCAGCATCTCTTACCGCCTGCCCAACCGCGTCCGGCTGCGTTTGAACGTCAACAACGTCTTCAACACAGACTACTACAACGAAGCCCTCGACAGCCAGTACGTGCCCGGCATGCCCCGCAACTTCCTCATCTCTGCTGCGTACAGCCTGTAATCTCATCCTTCAAGGATATGGGGGCGAATCGCACTACACCCTATTCACCGATTCGCCCCCGCTACTCCAAGCACGCATTTCCCTATCGCAGAAATAATCGCACAAAACATTTGTCACAATCAAACACTACACAAAAATGAAATTACCCCTTACCCTTCTCCTCGGCCTTGCCCTGTGCCCGATGCTTCACGCGCAGGATGGCCACACCAAACGCGAGTACACCAACTTCCAAGACACCACCTTCCGTCTCGACGAAGTTTCCGTCACCGCCACGCGTCAGCGGCCAATGTCGATCACGAAGCTCGGCGTGCCCAATGCTTACTTGCCCGTATCGGGCTCTGTTATTCCCACCTCCATGCTCACAGACCGCGGCATCGTCAACCTGCAAGACGCCGTCAAGTTCCTGCCCGGCACCCGCATGCGCACTACTTATGGCGCCTACCAACAGTTCCAAGTGCGCGGCTTCGACCACACGCCGGTGATGATCGATGGTGTGCGTGACGAGCGCACCTCGATCAACAACTCCGCGCCGATGGGCGACTTGGCTTCCGTGGAGCGTATCGAGCTGCTCAAAGGCCCTGCCTCCGTGCTCTATGGCCACTCGACCGTCGGCGGCATCCTCAACATCATCCGTAAATCGCCGACCGCCCGCACGACGCTCAACACACGCCTCACCTACGGCTCATGGAACGACCGCCGCGCCATGATCGACATAGGCGGACGACTCATCGGACCATTCAACTACCGCGCCGTCCTCAACTGGCAAGACGTGGAGGGTTATCGCTACGCCAACGACCGCCGCTTCTCGGGCTACGCCGCCATCGGTGCCCGCTGGGAGAATCAGGAGCTGGACATCCGCGGCGGCTTCAACCGTGACAGTTATGGCACGGATATCGGTCTGCCGAAGCTCATGGCTAACGACATCTTCAACGCCGACGGCACGCCGTATCTGGCCAAGGGCGAAAGCCTGCCGGGACTCAATCCTCGCTGGCGCTACAATAATGAATCGGACTTCATGCTGCACCACGGCTCGAACGTATCGGTGAAGTACAACTACCGCTTCTCGCCAGCTTTCAAGTTGGAGAACCGATTGGCGTATACCTACGACAACATTGACTACTTCAGCACCGAGGAGCTCAGCTATCCCACCAGCGATGAGCCGATCTACAAGCATTACTATATGGCTGGCGGCAAGAAGAAGTTCATCGACCTCGACACCGTGCAGCTGACCTACCCGCTGCGATTCGCCTATACCGTGCACACCGTCAACGAGCAGCTCGAGGCTTCGGGTAGCGTCTCGCTCGGCCGCGGCATGAAGTACAATTACCTCGCGGGCTACAACTATGTCTATTTCTTCCGTGACACCTATCGCGGCTATGGCGGCGGTTACAAGCTCTCCGACCTGATCGAGGGCCCGGGTCTGTACTCTAAAGTGCCCGTCTACAACCCGCACAGCATGGGGTACATGGAGCCGTATTTTAACGCCGGCACATCTACGCGCAACTATACGCACAGCCTTTACCTGCAAAACCTCTTGGAGCTCTCGGACAAGTTCAAGGTGATGCTCTCCGGCCGCTTTGATCAGTTCATCTTCAAGACAGCTACGGCCAAGATCAACCGCCTCAAGACGCGCGAATACAGCGAACTGCCGGACTACGACCAGACATCTACCTCGGCCTTCACCTACCGCATCGGCGCCGTCTACCTGCCTACGCCGGGCCTCTCCCTCTATGGCTCGTTTGCCAACTTCTTCCAGCCCTACCGCAACATCGTGAATACAGCCACTACGGTCTACATCGGTGCCGACGGCAAGCGCTTCTATCCCACCTCGGGCGAAGAAGCATTCAAGGCGCAGAAGGGTTATCAGGGTGAGATCGGTGCCCGTTACAACCTCACGTCTCGCCTTCAAGCCACGGCCAGCCTCTTCTACATCCGCCGCGAAAACGAGAACAAGACGCTCAATAGTCGCTACGTCGATCCCACGGACGGGAAGACAAAGAGCGTCGTAGGTCAGGTGGCCGGATCGGACTCTAAGGGCCTTGAGGTGGAAGTGGCTTACACGCCGACGGACGGCCTTTCACTCCTGGCGGGCTACGGCTACACCGACGCCCGTATCCGCAAGTTCAGCTTCAGCCCCGAACGCCTGATCGAAGACGGCTTCATGGACAAAGGCACCCAGGTACAGGACGGCATGCGCCAGGCCGGTATCCCCATGAACACGTTCTACCTCGCAGCCGGCTACACCTTCACCCGCGGACCGCTTCAAGGTCTTGGGCTGAACGCCACGGCCAACTACATGGATAACGTCTACCGTGACCTGAACAAGACCATCATCTACGGCGCCTATTGGGACACCGACCTCGGCATCGCTTATCGCCTGAAAAATGGTATCCGCCTGCAAGTGAACATCAACAACGTCCTCGACGACCGCACCTTCACGCAGTCGCTCGGCACACAGATCACGCCCCGCACCCCGCGTAGCTACCTGTTTACGATCGGATACAGTCTGTAATCTGTTCTTCTGTATGGGGGCGAATCAGTCATGGTTCGTCCCCATATTATCTACTCTCTACTCTCTACTCTCTACTCTCTACCCTCTACCCTCTATGTTCACCCGCTTCATGTTCACCCTGCATCGTGTCACGGGCACGCTGCTCAGCCTGCTCTTCGTCGTCTGGTTCGTCTCCGGGATCGTAATGATGTACCACGGCTTCCCACGCGTCACGGCCGACGATCGCCTCGCCCGACTCGAACCCTTAGACACGGCCGATCTGCCTCCGGTCGAGTCCGTGCTCCGCCGCGTGCCTGACTCGCTCGGCCGCATCGACGGACTTTCCGTCAGCCGCTATCTTGGGCAGACGGTCTTTGAGGTGCACGCTGGCGACGAGACACTCCGTCTCCCGGCCGACAGCACCCAGTCGCTGCCCACCATCGACGCGGCCTACCTCCGCCGCGTAGCCGCCGCCTGGTGCGACGCACCCATAGCCGCCGTCGACACCCTCCGCGACCTCGACCAGTGGATCCCCTTCGGCCGACTGCGCGAGGAGCTGCCCATCCTCCGCTTCCGCTTTGCCGACGCCGACCATACGCAGCTCTACGTCGCCTCACGCACCGGCGAAGTGCTCCAACGCACCACCCTCAAAGAGCGCATCTGGGCTTGGCTCGGGCCCATCCCGCATTGGGTCTACTTCACCCGCCTCAGGCAGGACGCCGACCTCTGGCGCCGCACCGTCATCTGGCTCTCCGGCATCGGTTGCATCATGGTCATCGCCGGCCTCTACGTCGGCATCTACACCACCGTCCAAGCGCGGCGCCGCCGGCAGAAACGGTTCATCCCTTACAAAAAGCGATGGTATTACTGGCACCACCTCACGGGGCTTGTCTTCGGCCTCTTCACCCTCACGTGGGCCTTCAGCGGCATGATGTCGCTGGCCGATCCGCCCGAATGGTTCATGCCGCAACACGCCCCCTCGGCCGCCCGCGACACGATCGAGGCCCTTACCCCCGCCCCCCAGTCGTACCCGGTGGACTATCGCGAGCTTTTCACGACGGACTATACCTACTTCAAAGCGCCCATCACGCAGATCCGCTGGACGCACTTCTTCGGCCGCCCCGCTTATGAGGTGCGTCTACAAGACAAAAAAGAGGGACGGACCTTGGACGCCACTACGCTCCGTCCGCTGGCTCTCACCCGCGAGCAAGTGACCGAAGCCGTTCGGCGACTCCACGCTTCAGACGCCCAACTCAGCACGGAATCGATGGTGGACTATGACACCTATTACTTCGACCGCAAGGGGCGCCTCCCGCTGCCCGTCTACCGCATTCGCGTAGCCGACGCCGATCATACCACGTACTACATCAACCCCGCGAACGGCCAGCTGCGCGACTACAGCGACCACCGCCGTGCGGGCTTTTGGATGTACAAGGGGCTGCACAGCCTGCGGTTCCCGTTCCTGATCGATCATCCCGCACTGTGGACGGTCGTCATGTGGGTGTTACTGCTTGGCGGCACGGCGGTTTCGGTCAGCGGCTTTGTCCTCGGCCTGCGTTACATCGGCCGTCTCTCCCGCCGTAAGCGACGGGGAAAACGAAAAGCCGACGACGTGAATCGCCCGGTACCCATATAGGGGCACAAAAAAGGGCATCCCCATCTGTTTGGGGATGCCCTTTAATCATTCCGGAGTGTCCGTGGGGCGAATGCAATTCGCCCCTACAACCGGGTACCCTATTCCTCCGGCAACGTGATGTCGGGGTTACCGTCGTCACCCGGTTTCTTCGGATCCTTTGGCTGCTCGGGCTGCTTGGGATCCTTCGGCTGCTCCGGAGTTTTCGGATCCTTGGGCTGCTTGGGCTCCTTCGGGGTCTTGGGCTGCTTAGGAGCGTTCGGGTCCTTAGGCTTGCGACTGGCCAAGATCTGACGCTGGTTACCCTTGATGTCGATCACAACCTTGTTCATACGGTCGACGAGCTGCTCGATCATCGCCTTGTCCTCCTCGGCTGTGGCGTTGAGGTAGGCCGACTGGATGTACTGGCAAACGACGTCGTAGGTGGCATCGGTCAGCGGACGCACCTGCTGAGCTGTCGGCAGCTTCTCGTCGGAGGTTTGGATACGGCGATCGGTGCGGAGCTTTTCGTACTCCTCATTGACGGTATGCAGCCGCGTCAGAACGTCGGTGAGGCCAACGGCTGCAATGTCCGCCGTCTTCGTCTTCATGTCGTCTTCCAAGCCGCGTATACCGACACTTTCCATTTCGAACGGGCGACTGCGGAGGTTGGTGTACGGTTTCAGTTTGGCCTCGAGGCGCAGCGCGGCTTCGCGGGTGGCTTCCGTGGGCGAGTACTTCAAACCGCTGACGACATGAAAGATGCCGTCCAGCAGGTTGTCGCGTTCATTGTCCAGAGCCAGCATTTTGGCGGTACGCTCGGAAACGGCCGATTGTTCGACGAGCTTCGTCTGCGCGCCGATCGTCGTGTCCCAAGCGTTCATCACTGTGACAGGGATTTTGAGCTTTGTCTGATCCACCGCCTTCACCAGTCCGTATTGCAGGTAGTGAAACTGGGTGTGGAGCGAGATGTTCAACATCTGTCTGTTGCCCCCTTCAAATTTCATGACCCGGGGCAAGGTCACTTCGAGTATTTTCATTTCTCTCAGGGTGTTTATTAGCAATGCAAAGGTGCATGAAATGCCAAAAGATTCGATGCTCCCCCTGAATTGGAGCAAGATGTTTTTGAAGCAGAAAGGTCGTCCTCAAACACGAAATGGATCTCTGCTCCCGTGAAACGCCAAAATGAAACGCGAAACCGATCGCTGATTTCCCAAAACGCCTTCCCGCCGCGGGAAACCGATCAAAACTTCCGAAAAACGCCTTCCCGCGGCGGGAAATGGGGTAAATTCTCAGAAAAACGCCTTCCCG
>ERZ772977.205-NODE-205-length-48094-cov-6.782843_pt1 | contig 48094 bp, 82 predicted proteins | sample MGYA00511131_ERZ772977 | MGnify/ENA primary metagenome ERZ772977 (study PRJEB29015, sample SAMEA2737935) | human oral metagenome | biome: human oral; feature: human-associated habitat; material: dental | place: China | collected 2151 ...
CGCATAATAAATACCCCCTTTACTGGTTTGTCCAGTAAAGGGGGTACATATCAATTTTTGCCAGCTTCTTTCTTTAAAACAATTCACTAAGATTGATATCTTCTAATGTTATTTCTTTATTTGTCTGCGCCTCTAGTGACTCAAAATCAAAATATTCATTAATACTTAGTTGATTGATTTGAAAAATTTGTTCAAAAAGATTTTCAGGAATTTTTTTCTTCCATTTATAATCCAAAAAATAATGTGAAAGATCTTCCTTGGAAATAGTCTCATAGCCAAGTTCATTAAATTCCATTACTTTATAATGGAACCATGTTTTATGTCTATCTTTTAAACTTTCCTTGTTCATAGACTACTCTTCTTCAGTTGCTACTTCTTCCGTACGAACTTCAATATTTGTTGGAGCTGCTGTAGGAATAACATGATGAATAGCACGTTTTTCGAATACTAAAATAACGTCTTCACAGTTTAATTCAACCGTTTGATCTTCACTATTCACTTTTTCAATGACGCCATGTAAACCTCCGATGGTAACAACGCTATCACCTGGTTTAATGGCATCCATTCTTTCCTGCATCTCTTTAACTCTTTGACGTTGTTTACGTCCAAAGAACCAAAATGCTCCACCCGCTACTACTACGTATAAAATTAATAATGTTGTTTGATCCATAATCTTTCCTCATTTCCAATGTATATGTTTTTACTTTATCAAAAAAATTAATCTATTTCTATATTCTTTAGAAATTTCTAGCATTTTCTTTATTGAATCCATACTCTTCAAAGAACGCTTCTCTAAACTCTAACAAGTTATCATCCATAATCGCTTGTCGAACTTGTTTCATTAAGTTTAATAAGAAGTACAAGTTATGATAACTTGTTAAGCGCAATCCGAATGTTTCGTCTGTCTTAAATAAATGACGAATATACGCACGTGTATAGTTACGACATGTGTAACAGTTACATTTCTCATCTAAAGGTCGGAAATCACGTTCGTACTTTGCATTTTTGACTACAAGACGTCCGCTACTAGTCATACATGTACCGTTACGCGCAATACGTGTTGGTAATACGCAGTCAAACATATCTACTCCACGAATGACACCATCAATTAATGAGTCAGGTGAACCTACTCCCATTAAATAGCGAGGTTTATTAGAAGGAATCAGTGGAGTTAAGTAATCCAACACTTCATTCATCTCTTGCTTTGTTTCGCCAACAGATAATCCACCAATAGAATATCCTGGGAAATCTAATGAAATCATGTCTTTTGCATGTGCGATACGTAAATCTTTATACCCCGCTCCTTGTAAGATACCAAATAACGCTTGAGTATCTGGTGACTTATGAGCTTTTAATCCACGCTCTGCCCAACGAGTGGTACGAGCAATCGAATCTTTCACATAATCATGTGTATGATGAAAATCAGGACACTCGTCAAAACTCATAATAATGTCCGCACCTAATTTATTTTGAACATCAATTGAAATTTCAGGCGATAAGAATAGTTTAGATCCATTTAGGTGATTTCTAAAATGAACCCCCTCTTCTTCAATACGACGCATATCACTTAGCGAAAATACTTGGAACCCGCCAGAATCAGTAAGAATCCCTTTCTTCCAGTTCATGAAGTTATGCAGTTTTCCAGCCTCATCTACAATATCCGCACCAGGACGTAACCATAAATGATAGGTGTTACTCAAAATGATATTAGCGCCCATTTCATCTAATTCTTCTGGAGACATTGATTTTACGGTGGCTAGTGTTCCAACCGGCATAAACATCGGTGTTGGGAAAGTACCATGAGGTGTAATGATTTCTCCAAGACGAGCGCCTGTATGTTTTTCAGTTTTTATTAATCTATATTTTACTGCAGGTTCTGTCATTTCATAAATCCTTTCTTCGTTTCATAACTATCTAACTGTACTCTACATAGACAAAAATGTCCAATAAAAACGGGAGTCACGTACTTAATGACTCCCTTTCTACTACCAACCTTAGTCAGCAATTTTTGTATAATTGTAGCTTGGCTCTTTCAACTTCTCATCAAAGCCTACTTCTAAATTATGTCCTTGGAAAAACCATTCATCTCCAGTTTCAACAAAGTATGTAATTCCATTTTCCTCAACACTCACATAAGGTTTACTTGGAGCATCAACTTCAACAGCTAAAGAGAACCCTTCATGAATTGGACTGCATCCGTATACTTTACCTAGGAAACGAACACCGCGTTCTTTAGATACACCCATTTCTTCTTCGAACCACGCTTGTGCTTTTTTATCAATTGTTAGTTGCATTGTATCCACTCTTTCCTTTAATTTACAATCTCATTCTAACATAAAACTATAAAAAGTTAGTAAAGTTTGCTCACTCATTACCTGTATATATGAAAGAAACACAATTTAGCGATGTTAAACTTGTGAACCCATTAGATTCATAAAAAGAAATCGTCTTCATCGAATTATCCGTTGTTAGTTGAATTTGATATACATTCTTGTACTTTTCTAAGGTCTGTTGTAATAATTTTGTGCCGATTCCCTGATGTTGGTATTCAGGGTACACTAATATATCTTGAATAAACAGAATTGAAGCTCCGTCTCCAACACCGCGAAGGACACCAATCATTTTTTCGTCTTTATTAAATGCTCCTATTATATGAAGTGAATTTTCGAAAGCTGCTTTAAGCATTTCTGGTTTAGTTGTGTAATTGGTCCATCCTACCGCTTCATATAAAGGAAGGACATCTTCTACAGTGACATCTGGATTCTCAACATAGTGGATCATAATATTCAGCCTCTCTATTTTATTTATCGTTTATAGACCTTTCATTAAAATTATAAATAAAAAAACTGGAATCCACAATAGTGAATTCCAGTTCTGAAATTGTCTAATAAGATTAGCCAAGTTTGTTGTAGTACTCAAATTCACGGTAAATAATCATTGATATATCAATATTCTTGTTATTATTTAAACTGAAAAAGGGGCAGAAAAGGGGCAAACTAACTCATTTCCCCTTCCACTTGCACTCTCAAACGGTTCAATAACTCTAATAATGACATTTCACGTACAGAATCTTTATCTATACAATCTAATTCCTCGTAGTGTTCCATAATAATTTTAGTATCTTCCATATCCAACCCTACTTCGGGTTCTTCCACATACCAGTAGTCATATATTAAATCATTTTTATATATCGCATAGACTGGATAATCTGCACCGTATTCTTCAATGTCTTCTATAATATCTAATAATAAATAAACATTATCCATTTCAACACCCCTTAAAATGATTATAGCATAAAGGGCAAAATAAAAAAGCCTACCTTAATCGGTAGGCTTGTTTTGATTATTATTATTCGAAATGAATCGCTCCGTTTTCGTCTACATAGACCGCAGCACGTTCTAACATCTCGCCGTTCTCATTGAAGTAGTAGAACTTATCCCCAATTTTTCGAACTTCCTTGGACACCATATCACCGTTTGATTCCTTGCAATAGTACCACTTGTCGAAGTATTGAATCCAACCTGTTTGCATTTCTCCAAGATTGTTAAAGTAATACCATTTTCCGTTTATTTGTTGCCAACCGACAGCCATGTATCCTCCCGACTTTAACCAATACCATAGCCCTTGTTCATCTTTATACCAAGTATTCTCAAGAGCGTATCCATTGTTATTAAATCTGAAGTAACTTCCGTTAATCTTTTCCCATTTATTCTTAGGATAAGAGCCGTCATCGTTTCTATACCACCAACCCTTTTCATCTTCAATCCAACCACTAGGACGTTTGACGTTTTCTGAATCAGTAGCATAGTTTGGACGAATATATCCAACCATACCAGTATACGAACGTGTACGATAACGAGCGGGTCCTCCTACTTCTAAGTAGTCCCAGTTTCCGTCAACGTTTTGTTCAATCGTTTTAAGTGTAACCCCATCCGAATCCTCGATAACTACACCCGTATGCCCGTAAGGAGAACCCGGAACAGACATTACGAATATATCTCCAGCTTTTGCAATTACTCCGGGAGCTTCATAAACGACCTCAATCCCTAGTGCTTTAGCAGAATCCAGTAAATCAATAGCATTTCCATTAACTACTTTTCCAGTAGCTTCATATATTACTTTTGCTACTAAATCCCAGCATTGCCAACCATACCAACCATCAAAGTTAACACCGATGTTGTTATCTGCCAAATTTCTTACATAACTAATTGCTTGTCTTAATGTAAACATATTTACCTCCTATAAATAAAAAGAGATAGGCGCATCGTATACATACCTACCTCTATGTTTGACTAGTGGGACTTACCCTTTCTAATCTAATCCTGTTCTATTGATTATTCGGACGTTCGTACGTCATTGCTCGTGTGCTATCATTTACACCGCTTGTTGTTGGGTCGTTAACCACACCCACAATCACTAATACGGCGAATAGCGCATTGATAAATACTAACAATTTATCGATTGTTTCACCTAGCTCTAACTTGATTCCAAACACTGCTAAGAATGTTTGTAACAATAATGCTACAGCGGGAACTAAAGTCACCCAAAATGTTTTATTTAAAATACGTACCTTCCAATTGATCATCATAAAAAATCACTCCTTGTTTAATTTTTGTTTAATTTCTTGAATATCTTCTTTTAATGCATCTACTTTTTCGACTAACCGCAACATGATTTTATTATCTACATCGTGGTTATCTAATCTTGTTTGATGTCTCATTAACTGTTCTTCATTTTTCTTACCAACCATTTCTACTTTGGTTAGACGTTGTTCTTGGGCTGTAATCTTTCCAGACATCATATTCCAGAATCCGATTAAACTGATAATGAACCCAACAATTTTAACAACATCGTAAATGTCTAGGTGCATAAGCAACCACTCCCTAAATTTTATTGTGGCGAAACTCCTTCCATTCGTCTTAACTTATCTTGTTCCGCATCTTTTTCTGCAATCTTCATCACAATCTCTCTAGCTTTTTCTATATCTCGAATATCCGCTTCATATTTAGCAATATTAGTAATATGATTATTAATGTCTCTCATCACGTTTTCTAATTGAGATTCTAAACTTCCACGCTTGCCATTTAAGTCTTCGATAGCTCTTTTTTCTTTAATCATTAGAGCGTTAGCCATTTCGATTTCTTGTGATACTTTTTCCATGTTTACAAGTAACATAAAATCACTCCTGTTTTTAAATTGAAATTGTTATTCCATCAAAACATAACCAACTACTTTCAACACCGTTACCGCAAATGACAGTACCATTGTTATAAATCGTTATTACACACGGTTGATAGTTTCCTGTAACAGCTTGGGCATAGGATTGTTTTACTGTTTTTACTTCGGTCGGAATTTTGAAAATCATTTGTCCGTTTTTGCTATTACCTCCAGCTATAGAACCTCTTAATTCTATCGAACCGTTATTATTGATTTTATATTGCAACGTATAGTGCGAATCGTAGTATTTTCGCCAACCGTTTACTAACGTTACATCCGTCCACACATTTGTCCATTGTGTCCACACATTCTTTTCACGTCTTCTAACATGAGTTACAGACGAATTAAAAGGTGTAAAATGTTGAACTGCGTATTGGTCGTTATCTGGATGCGAGGATACGATTAAATAACCTGCTGCAGCTGGAATGTTAGTTGAGTTGAAAACGTAATAATTACCAGCTCTCGTTAACGTATCCACATTCCCTGTAAATGGTAGTGAGTGACGATTGTTCTTAATCGCTAAGTAACCACCTACCCATACATCTCCACCGACATCTAATGCACCGTGTTCCCATATTTTTTTAACACCAATACCGTCTGGAGAATATGAATAAACGACATCTTCTGTACTAGCAGTGAAGATATATTCAACTTCTGAAAATGCATCTTTTAATACACCTTTAACCACGAATGATTTCGCAGTTTGGAATGCACCGTTTAAATTCGCACTATGTTCTAATAATTGATATGTGGAATTGGTTTCTAATGAACCGCCTTGATTTTCTATGAAATATTCATCTTCAATTCGTTTAGTGTAAAACTTCAACGAAAATGTATTGTATTGCACTCCATTGTGAATTAACGGTTCAATCTTTGCGGTACGTGTGACTGTTAACGTTTCATTTCTAGCACCACTTCTTCGAACGACAAATAGTAATTTAGGTGATTTGTACTGCAACACCTGTACGGTTTTTTTAATCGTGTTCGAAGTACGACCACGAACATCTTTAGCATAAACTCTGAATGTTACAGACCCAGTATCATGGAATGAACCGATGTTTCCAGTTTTGCCGAAATATGCTCTATCTGTTCCTTCAATACTGATATAAAACGTATTAGGTTCTGTTATAGAATCACTGGCAGTTTGAACCTCGTAATTAATATCTGATAAGTTTTGCAAGAAAATCGGTATGTTCAATTTCTTACTTTTTGCGTAATTATCAGTAAATACGATGTCGCTTATTTTTGGTCTGATTTCTTCGGGTATTTTAATAGGGATGTTCTCTTTATAAACATCCCCTCCATATTGTTTGCCGTCTTTAAATGTTCTTACCGAAATATCTAAATAACCTTCATCAGAATTTCCAGACTTTTTATATAATTCTCTATCTGTGGTAAACGTGATTTCGTTATCGATATTTTTACCTAAATCTATCCAGTAACTTCCGAAAGCTCGATACCACACTTGATGCTTCAATCCAGATTCATTATCTTTGATTTTCACTGTTACGGATTCACCGATATACGTAATGTTCGATACTGATTCAATAATACCAGAGCGAATAATCTGTGGAACTGAAATTGAAATTGTATGAGTTAAACTACCCCAATTTAATCCATTCCACGATAAACCTTCCGTATTCCAACTCCATATTTTTAAATCAGAATCCACATTCCCTACTTCATCGTGTGTGAGTGTGAAATCAAGCGTTCCTAGAAGTCTAGAATTGCCATTTAACTGCATTTCGCCAAAATATAGGTATTTACTCACACCACCTAAATAAAGCCCTAAATAAGCGCCTACATCGCCAAAATCGATAGCGTTAGGCGGGTCTTGTCCGATTCTGGCAGTAACCCTAACATTACTAGTTGCATCGACATTATTCTGACCTAGTAATTCCGTGGTTATTTCTACATAGCCTTTCCAATTCCCATTAAAATATAATCTTTGCAACTAATCACCTTCTCCCTACAAATCTAACAACATTAATATTCGGATTGCTTTCTAATGGACTTTCGATGTAATTACCAATTTGTAACGTCTTAGTAAATACCCCGTTATCAATATGAAGCATACCTTGCGATACATACATAACTTCTTGACCTGCGCTGAACATTGACATACGATTATTAGCAATTAATAAGTAACAATCTCCAGATGGATTCCCTACTGAAATCCCTTCGTTTGCTAAACGAACGTTTTGGTCTATAAATTTATAAGTTACAGCCATGTTCCCTAAATCATGTTTGATTTGTTCGACACGCTTCCACATTTCGATGAGGTCTGATTCTGCTTTCGCTTTATCCTTAGTTTCCTTATCTACATACGCGTCATAAGCACGTTTCAATTCGGATACGACAGAAAGACTTGCTTTTGCATCTTGTTCTTGCTTCAACACTTTCATTTGTGTTTTTAAATCAGTCATTCCCATAGCAATGTGTGAAACATCTACATCCGATTTCGTTTCTACATCTTTCCATTCAGTACCAGTCCACCGCTGCAATTTATTATCTTTTAGTAATAAATCATCTTTTTGGAATCCTAACGGGCTTTCTTCATCAAGTGTGGCTGTAGTGTAAGTGACGTTTGTTTCTCCATCACTTTCACTGAATAACAACTTTTCATTTTCTTTAATCGCACTAGCTTGTTCAGCCAATTGTGCTTCTACTTTACTTAGTTTGTTTTCAACTCGACTGGTTATCGATTGAGTTAATGTGGATTCTTCATTACCTACAGTAATGCTTTCGTAAGTATCGGATAACGGTAACCATACTGTTCCGATAACTCTTGCTTTACTTACTGCGTTATTTAGATTAGGGAACTTGATTTTCACTTCATCATAAACCGCGATATCTCCATTGAAATTCGGGTTTTCAGCCATTAAATCTACAAAAGAAACAGTTACGTTTACTTTTGGGAATCCGATGTTATGATCACGAATATATTTCTCTGCTAACTGTCTAAGTTTTGCTTTATCTAATTCGTAAGGTTTCTTTCTATCTTTATCTAATCCGCCCCACCATAAGAAATACTTCCATTTCTTCTTAACTTTGTACCATCCAGTTACCATCGCTCCAGAATCTTTAAAGTAATATCGGTTTCCGTGTTTATCTCTAAACCATGCGTTTTGATAAATGTATCCACTCTTTTTAAATCGATACCATTCGTTATCAATATATTTCCAACAATTTTTTAGATACTTCTTGTTAGGGTATTCATACCACCAGCCTGTACTGTTTCTTTTCCAAGAACCACCACTAGCAGTGTATTTTTCTTCAACTTCCCCTTCTCCAATTCCTTCCGCTTCATTTTCCCCTGCATCTCCACCATCGAATTCATCTTCTTTGAACTCGCTTGTAAAATCCACAGGAAGAACACGAGCAAATAAAAAATTATTAGAATAAGGACTATCAACAACTCTTTCGTTTTCATCTAGTGTATACACTTTCTTTTCATGAATCATATAAGGATATACACTAGTGAAAACATCTTCATCATTATCATCTTGTCTGAATTCAGTTATATTTTTTCCGTAACTCAACACGACATTACTACGCTTGCCTAAATTTTTTGATAATTTAATTTCGTAATTATCAAATCCTACATCAGCTTTAAGTACCGTTGCTAGAGACAATTCGTGACCGTAAAGCGCTTCTCTAGCGTTTGATATTTTATCTAAACTCCATTCGATTTTTGCAGTTTCTGTAATATCGCTCCACATATTGAATTTGTTACGACCTACAATGCTGTCAAGCCACGTTCGAAGTAAATGGTATCCTGGCCCTTCTGCTGTAACATTAGGAAGCAAACTTAAATACTTTAACCGATGCGCTACGTGTACTCCATAAACTTCAATCCTTGTATCATCAACGAAAACTGTACGAATAATATCGAATTGCTGTTCTTTATTTCTTGCATCAGCATCGCTGTGAATGATATTCCCTTTATAAAGAAGGTGTGCATTCACGCCATCAGCACGATACACACCTTCAAATTCTAATTGAGTTCCTCTTCTTTTGACTTTTGGGGCTACTAACCAATCTTTCAAATATCCTACTTTGTCTGAACCTTTAATTTCTACGAATATTTTACTCAAACTTTAACACCCCAATTCGTTTGTATCCAAACTTTCATTGAAGGGTTATCCCATGAAATACGACTAGTACCTATATCAAGATGTATAAAATCTGCACCGTAAACACTTAACATAGAATTTCCATCTTCCGAGTACGCAACTTCGTTTTCGCAATCAACGATTACCTTTCGTTCGATATCTTCAAGTTTCATTTCCTGTCTTCCTCTAGTGTTCGAAACAGTAATCTTTACATTACCATTCCCTGCAATTTTCAATACTGGAAGACTTGTTCTATTTGTAGGGTTTACTAATTCAGAATTGTTCTGAACTTCTACGAATTCTCTACCACTCTTTAAGTATTTAATAGGGTGGATTTTAAAATTAACAGCCATTTTCCCTAAATAGAATAACGTTTCTGATACACTAAATGTTTCATTGAATGCAGCTAAATAGATGTAATCTTTATCCCACGATTTCTCTAATTCACAGTACCCGACTGGCGACAACCAATCGGATACTGCATCAATAGCATTTTGCATTTTTACTTTAGCAGGAAGTTTTAAATAGAATTCGTATGGTTGCACAACTGTTTTTAAACGATGTTTATCCACAATGATACTTCCATCTCTACCTAAAACTTCCACTTCTTCTACATCATTTTGCGCTGCAACGTGTTGTATATCTCCAGATAAGAGCAAGTGTAGGTCTAATGAAGATTTACCGTTAAATTTAATAAAGTGTTTCACTATCTATCACTCTCCCTTTTAATCATCCATTTAAACTGTCTGAATAGTTCTTCTACATCCATATTATTTTCTGCGTGGAAGTGTTCGATATGCAGTACTGGTGCATACGTTGAATTATCCACTTGACCTCCAGAGCTGAATACATTCGGCACTCTCACATCTGATTTATCAAGGAAGCTCTTCACAGTTCCTTTCGCATAACGTGGTAATTGACTTAAATACCCCGATAAATAAGGCTTATGCAATGTATCACGTTTGAAATTATCGATACTCGACCAAACCTTTGTTCCTCTAGGTAAGTCGTATAGTGTATCTGTGGAAGGTGATACTCCGAAATATCCGTCTGGTGTTAAGAACGGTTCACGTCTTCCACCGTCACCTAAATAAGCTAATCCACCGTTATGTCCATCTGTACCAGTTGCGTATCGTCTACCACTATTCAACATGTTTTGCCATGTTGTTAATGCGCTTGTTCCTGTTTCTTGATATGCAATAGTGAAGTAAACGGTTTTGTTATAAGCACTGTTTACTAAGTCGTTATAATTTGCGATTGAATACGCTACATCACCAGCATTTGTGCTAGTGTTAAAATAACTTCCTTGCGCACTTAGATACATATTCCGTTCGACTTTTTCTGTTAAACCTTCAACCTGTCTAGCAGTTCCGTCTGCATCCGTAATTGTACGAACGTTTGCAGGATTTTGGATTCTACGTTCTAACACACCGTAAGTTTCTAACAACTTATCAATCTTATTCTGACTGTCTGGAGCATTCGTGTTAATTTCAGCTAATTTCTTAACAAATTCTGTGTTATCCCACAGATTCTTAGCTTCAATAATCTTGATTATTCCTTCATTCAATCCAGAATAATTTAAGACTGCTTTCTTCTCATCGATAGTCAATCCATCCCACTTACCTTTATCCTGTAAGATGTGTGCCATCGTTTCACCGATGTTTGTGGCAGTTAAGAATGATTTTGTTTCTGGATCTAAATCATTCCACTTATCTGTTGCTTTTAATGCTTTTTCGATTTGTTCTTTAGCATTTGAAGTTAACTTAGCATTATGGATGATAAATTTAAGGTCGTTCCAACCTTTTTCAGTACTAACTGCTTTACGTAAGACTTCATCGATGTTCTTAACAATGTTTCCAGTCTTTTCATCCGTAATCATTGTTTCCCATGCGATATTCGCTTTCTTAGTACTGTCAGAAAGTTTGTAACCTAATTCTTCCATTGTGTTAGAAATGTATTTAGCACTCAATGCAACATTGTCCGCTTGTTGTTTAGAAAGTTTTTCCATTTCTTCAACGGTAAAACCGTAATCTTTTAGCATTTTTTCTGCAGCAGACTTAATGATTTGATTTCGTCTTCCTGCTTCTTCATCTCCCAACGATTCATTACGTTTCATTTCTTCTTGAAACGCTTGATAACGTTGTAATGCAATCTCTTTCATTTTAACGTTGTGGTCTTTTTCAATTTCTAACTTTTGGTCTGCATAGCTTCTAGCGCTAATAGTTCCTTTTTGCCATAACTCTTTTAATGAGTTTAAGTTCTCATTTAAGGTTTGTTGTTCGGTTTTTCCTAATTTAGCTAGATACGATTGACGTTGTTGTAATTCGTTATCATCTAACTTCGTCAAACTTTCTGTTAAGTTCTCCATAATCTTCTTACGTTCTTTTGCGTTCGCACTTAGAATGTTTGCTTCTTCTTGATACGCTTCTTTACGTAATTGATTAATTTCTGCGATTTCTTCTCTAGTTAACTTACGTCTTTCTTGACTTGCTTTATCGTAAATCTCGTTGATTCTAGCTTCGTTTTCTTCAATAACTTTCTTAGATTCACCAATTTGTGATTTACGCTCTTCAACTTCTTTAGACAATGCACCTTTTACTTTTTCTGGGAGTTTATTGTAAGATTCTTCAATTTCCTTAATCTGCTTATCAGCTGTGGATTTTAGAGCATCAAACATCCCACTAAATTGTTTCTGTGCTTCACCTTTGATTTTGTCGTCAATCTTAAATCCTCTATTGAGGAAAGTTTGAGCGTTATTCCCGAATTCTTCCGCTCTTCTTAATGCTGAATCTATTTCGTCTGATACATCCGCACCCCAACGTTTAACCTTTTCAGAACTCTTAAACGCTTCGTGCGCTTGCTCTCCGAATGCTTTCCACGCTACAATTCCTACTCCGATTGCAGCAGCTGCACCTAATAGCCACGGATTCAATCCGATACTGGTTAATTTAGTGAAAAATCCACCAGTTTTAGCAACTTCACCACCTAATTTTGCTACGCTTGCGCCTGCAATTTCGGAAACACTTCCAGTACCTTCAATAGTACCTTTTGCTAAATCGAATACACCTCTTGCTTCTTTCGCTTTAATCTGTGCTTGACCAAGATTTTTAAGAAGTCCACCGATTCCTCCAGCAAACAACCCAATCATGTTCTTAGCTTGTCCGAACATTCCTAAAATTGGCCCACCTGCTAAAAATAGACCAGTCATTGCGAACGCTGTTTTCTGAACAGGTTCTGGAAGATTAGAAAATCCTTCTACCATTCCTTTAACGCTATCAATTACATAACCAGATTTACCAATTAAATCAGCAATAACTGGAAGTAATTTTCCACCCGCTTCGATAGCTAGATCAGTAAGTTTGTTCTTAGCACGTTCTAACTTACTTGCTGTGGTATCGTTAAATGTATTAAATTCTTTTTGTAATGCAGTATTTTCTCTAAATGCTTTATTACCCATGTTTACCGCTTCATTGAATAACTTATGCGCACCACCAGCACGTAGTAAGGTATCTCTTAAACGAACTTCTTTGATACCCATTTCTTTCAAGATACCGATAGCGGTAGTTCCTCTTTCGTTTGCACTACCTAAACCTTCGACGAATGCTGCAATAGCTCCTGCAGGATTAGATTTGAATAAATTTGCAAATGCTTCTGCAGTCATTCCAGATACACCTGCAAACTCTCTCAACTTACTACCCGCTCTAGTGTCCATAGTATCTACTGCGGATGCCATCTGAATCATGATTTTAGAGAATGCACTACCACCTTTTTCTGCTTCAATCCCCACAGAACTCAATGCGGTTGCAATCCCTAACACGCTACCTTCGGATAGTCCGATTTGTCTACCTGCCCCAGCAAGATTTTTACCCATGTCTAGGATGTCTTTTTCGGTTGTGGCAAAGTGGTTACCTAAGTCTACTAATGCAGAACCTAAATTAGATACTCTATCCTGCGATGTACCCATGATATTCATGAATTTAGCAAGGTCAGCTGCACCTTCTTCACCGATAATATTCGTAGCTGTTTGCAGTTTAGCCATCGTTTCAACGAACGTTAACAAGCTATCGTTTCGGATACCTAATTGCCCTGCCATTTGACCCATATTCGCTAGTTCTTTAGCTGCAACTGGAATCTCTGTGGACATTTTGCGGAATCCTAAAGAGAATTCTTGTAATTGTGCAGCTGTAGGGTCAGTAGTCTTACGAACCCCTGCGATAGCTTTTTCGTACTCAATCGCTTCTTTAGCAACTAATCCGATACCAGTTCCTAAGATTGCCCCTGCGAATGTCCATCCACGAGCAACGTTTAAAATTCTGTTCCCAGATTCAGTCAATCGTTTACCAGCTTCTTCTAGCTTATTACCCGATTGAATAAAGCTGTTGTTTGCTTCTGCATGCGCTCTAGCTACAGATTGATACTCTCTTTTATAACCAGATAAACTTGCGGTTGCATCTACTAATTTACGTTTATGATTTTCAATCTGTTTAACTAGCTTTGCTTCTTCGTCTGATTGTTCTTTCGTCTTCGTAGTTGTTTTATCGATTTCGGCTCTTAGTGTTGATAGCGCATCTTCCGCTTTCATTAATTGTATTTTCGTATTCGCAATTACTTTTTCTGTAACTTGAAAAGCCTGTGATAATAGAGTTAATTTAGTGGAAGTTGCTTGCGAACCTACACCCATCAATTTGATATCCTGGTCAGAATTCTTGATAGCACGGTTTAAAGTTCTTAATTGTCTTTGTGCATCTTCAACACCTTTAGTGAAAGCAACATTATTCAGTCCTAATTCCACCACTAATTTTCCAAATGGTGTTCCTGCCATAATTTACCTCCTTTCTACGAAAATCCTTCTATTCCATCGATGTATTCTAATGGTTCTTTCTCCTTAACTTCTTTCTTCCAACTACCAAACTCTAAATCGATAATTTTGGTGATTTCTAAATTATCAATCTGCTCTGGTGTCCAGTTGTATTTTTCCATCAATAATGAATAGAGTTCTTTAATGAATGTAATTATTTCGATTCCTTCTTCGAAATCTGGGTCTGTGGCTTTTTTTCTTCACCTAGGATGTCAGTAACTCCCGAAATAGCTTCTAATGTCATCAACTCAATTAAAGTATTGAATTCTTGCATTGATTCTGCATGATAACCTTCCATGAATTCTTTTTCTGTAAACTGATTACCAAAGAAACGACATACTAGTTTTACGTGTTTTTCGATGTCTTCACACGGATTTATAGTTGATAATAGCTTTTGGATTTCGTCCGTATCTCCACTAATAGAAACTCTGTAACGTTTGTCGATTTCACTTCTTAATTTTGTTAAGTCAAACAATAGTTTCATATTGTGACTTCCGCTTTTATATGTTTTTTTACCAATTTTAATTTCCATTTTTAACCTCCAAAAAAAGAGAGGGTTAGTCTCCTAACCCCCAATTAATCACGATTATTCTTCTGATTTTTGTGGTGTTGTATACCAATTTTCTGGTGTAGTTGCTGAAACAACGGTATATTTTAATTTACTGTCATTTTCACGAGCGATTGCCTTACCTACTAATGATGGCGTCTTATAAGTGATGTTTTCGCCTTTAGTTTCGTATTCTTCATTGGTAGGTGAGAATTTAACCTTGTAAAGAACGGAATACTCATTCTTACCGTCAGAACGTTTAGATTCGAACGCTACCCCTACATAAGGCGCTTCATCTTCAGTACTTACTGTGATACCACCTTTGCTGTCTTTCTTGTGTCCTAGTAATAACGATTGTTGGTCAGGTGTTAAGTCGGTTGTATCGATTACAATGTCATAACCAGTAATACCGAAGTTACCATCAACTTGTCTATCGTCACCGTATACTGAACCTTCTGATGTTTTTGCAGTCAAACTTACTTTCATTAATGGTGCGCATTTCACCGCTGTACCATAAGTTGCTCCAGTTACATCATCCTTTGTTAAAAGAAAAACGTGTAAATTTCTTACTCCAATTCTTGCCATATATTATTCACTCTCCAATTTGTATTTTTTTAATAATTTGTAATATCTAGGTTTATCAATGCTTATCGAGTAACTAAAAATGCGATGGATAACTTTCGTGTCATCCACCGCATACGTATAATCTCTATAACATGTAAAACCTATATTTCGCATTGTTTTATCCAACGCGTTCTGCACTTTATCGTAATCCATTTTTTCGGTATAAATACCTACTTGAAAACGATAAGTACGTGTCCACAGTTTGTTGTCACTAAATAACTCATCTTCTCCTAAGATTTGATGGTATTCAATCAAAGGGAATATTCCGTGTGGGGTTCTATTAGCCCCGATATTCGGATAACCTTGCTTTGATTTTGCGACATAATCTGTGATTGTTTTGTTGCTTGTTAAAGCTTTTTGAATTACTATTTCTAAATCAAACATCACGTATACCTCTCTATCAATCTTTGCAAGCCTTCCATTTGAACTTTTGCGACTTCTTCTTTTGTGCTTTCCATTGTTTTTTCAACAAAATGTCTAGGAGCAATCCCTTTAGGATTCCCCTTACTGTATGTTCCTTTTTCTAAAAACCACATATACCATCCCGTATCGTGGTCATAACCAACTTTAACGACTTTATCGCCATCGCTGTTTCTCGTTACATTCGATTTAACGATATGTTCCTTTGCGTGTTGCGGATGTCTTCGTTTTTCGCTGGTGTCATAAGGTGTTATTTTTTCTAGTGCTTCCATATAAGGCTCTGCACTTTCACGGATGATTCTATTCACATTTCTATCAACCGTTTTACTGATGTTTTGTAGTTTAGCTATCGTTTCATTGATACCAGTTATCTTTAAATTTCCACTCATTATGCACCACCGTCCACAACTGCTTCACCTAGAAAACGTATCGTCTTACAATCTCCTACAGAATCACCTACAATAGAGATTTCATACATCTTATCTTTGAATTTGAATCGATGTTCTGTAGTCAGTTTCGTTGTATACCGTGTTTCTAACTCTTTACGGTCACGTAAGGTATTCCCTCCAGAGATAACAGATTCAAGCTGTTCACGGAAGATTACCTTTTCTCTACACCATAGTTTGAATACTGGTGTCCATTCTTGTGTATATCCTCGTTTGTTTGGAATATCTCTTTGTTCATAGAACTGGATGTGATGTCTTAAATCATTTCCTCTTGCTTTTTTCATGATTCACACCACCTATTCTTGCACAGGCATTTTATTTTCTTCCTGTGAGTATTTAATCGATAAAATAAGCGACTGCATACCCAACGGGAATTGCCCGATTTTAATGTAATCTGTATAATTCGATTCCCGATTATCCAACCAAAAACCCACGATTAATTCCGTTACAGCCTTAGTCAGTGGGTTGGTTGGTTTATATGCTCCAGCAGTAAATAAGAAGAACTCCGCCCCTTTGATTAAATCAGTGATAAACGGTAGTTCTTCTTCATCGTATCTGTGGATTGTTGCTATTTCTTGTGGGGTTACAATCATACATCTATACCCCCTTTATATCATTATGCTTGTGGTGTTTTCTTACCAGTAGAAGGGAATGCAGGGTCTTTTGATACATCAATTTGTGTAGCAATAACTGCTGCAACATCCCATTGTTGAACATCGAAACGGTCGATAATACGGATGTCATGAGAGTTGCGACGGAATGCATCGCCACCTACTTCTGTAGATAACACTTCATATTCACCACGATCGAATAACATTACAGCTTCTTTTAAGTCACCTACGAATACAGGCGCTTTTGTACCTGTTGATTTTAATGTAGAGTTAGGAACAACTACTACTTCATGTCCGAATAATGAGAATCCAGTAGAAGAAGTCACATCACGTTGCATTAAGTAGTTACCTTTTTCGTCCTTGCAAGTATCTAACCAGTTGAATCCATCTTGGTTAGTAACGATTTTAGCACCAGCAGTGAACACACCGTCTAATTCTTTATTCAAGATAGCTTTTAAATCATCTGTATACACAATGTCTTTAGTACGTTTTGTTAATCCGTTAAGGATTGCTAAAATTTGAGAGTTACGAGTGAACAATGATTTTTTAGCAATAAAACGTGCTAAGAATGACATAAGAGATGCATCAGTATCCTGTAATAATTGACGTGGAACTGGAAGAATACCTGCGAATGATTTCATCGCATATTCTTTCTTTTCGAATCTAGGTGCTGGAATATCTTCGATTTTATCCCATTCATCAATGTTGGCAAACGCTGTTTGGTCTTCTAATTTTTCAAACACACGAGAACCTTTTGTGAATTTAGTTGTTACCACAGTAACTAATTGTGATAAGTCGAATAATTGAGTACGTTTGTATTCGTTGATTTCAGTCTTAACATCTTTAGGAACGATGTAACCACCGTTTTCGTCAGTGTCAGATTTTAAGAATGGTGTTGCTGTTGGGTTGTCTTTTGCACGTTCTTCTAATTCGTGTAACTTTTCTTTATCTTTGTTTGTTGCACGATTGCGAACAATCTTCATAAAGATATTACGATATTCTTTTTCGATGTCCACTTCTTCTTTACGCACTTCTGGTTCAACTACTTCTTTTAACTCTGGAATTGAGTTTGCACGCATTTCTAACTCTAAGTCTAATTGCGCACGTAATTCTTTTACTTCGTCAACAAGTTTACGTAATTCTTCTGTTGATTTACCTTCTTTTTTAGCAAGGTCATATTCTTTTGTTTTTGCATCTAATGCTGTTCTTAATTCACGTTCGTTCATATTTTATAAATCTCCTTTTATTTAAAAATTTCCATTTCTAGATCTAACAACTCGATTTCACGGTTACGGTTGTTGTTTTTGAATTCTTCATAACTGCGCATGCTCGTTACCGCTTCGGTATCGTCATACGCTGGCTCAGTTACAATCGAAACGTCATACAATTTCTTAATTTTTGTAATAGTACGTTCGTCTAATTCCTCGCCTTCTACCCACTCTTGACCGCCTTTATCAATAGTGAACGCAAAGGAGCATTTATTGATTACCCCCGCCCTCATGTTTTCTAATAGGTCTTTTGCATAACTTGTGTCAGTTGGTGTGATATCGAATCTCAATCCGATTTCATCGATAGTAAGCGTTAAGTTCAATCCCACACGTCCTAAAACAAGGTTATAGTCGTGGTTTACTAGAGCTACTGTGTCTGTCATATCTGCATTGTCTAAACAGTTTCTAGCTAGTTTTTCTTTGAATCCGAACATCGGTTTACTCCAACGCTCGAATTTAAGCGCATATCCAGTGATGACTGGTTTTTCCCCTTCATCACTTCGAATCTCCACTTGATTAGTCAGTATTCGCATTTCCTTTTCCATCGTCTTCACCCCCTTTCGGTACTCGTTGACTTGCTCCGTATCGATTGGTTGCTGCTTCAACAGCTATATCCAGTGGAACAAGGTTCAATGTCATTAGTGGTTTATCTGCTAAATCAGATTCGTAAGGACTATCTTCGTTTTGCGCCCTTACTTCATTAAGTGATTTCATACCGTAAGAAAGATTGATTTGTTGCACTTTTGCACGACTTTCACTGTCGCCACGTAACTCGCTATCCATATTGAATTTGCAATATAGTCCAGAATTTCTTTGCGATTTCGTATATAGTTTGTAATTCGCTTCTTCTTCCAGTTGAGTTACCCACGGCTGTAAAGTGTTTTTCACGTAATCTAGGGATTGATGTTCGATGTTTGTATAAGTTGCGTGTGTTAAATCGTTGATTTTGTGTAATGGAACTTTGAAGATTGCTGCAATTTGTTGTTGAGAGAATTTCATCATTTCTAGGAATTGCATATCTTGTTGCGAAATACCGATTTGTTTGTATTTCATTCCTAAATCCACAACTGCGATGTTTTCGTTTGAGTTAACCCTCGTCCATTCCTCTCGGATTTTCTTCTTCACATCAGAACCAAATGAACCGTCTACTTCTAAAATTCCTTGTGGTGAACCGCCTTTCTCAACCATTCCTTTATTGAATGCAGTCGCAATATCCATCGTGGACATTTGTTCTCGAATCGATTGAAGTGGCGAAATACCAACAATCCCATCCTTCGATAAAGCTTTAATGTGGAAGATTTCATGCGGTAAAAACACCACGTTCTGTTCTTTAAACGTTGCTTGATAACCGTATTCACGAGTTTTTCTATCGATTACGACTTGAACAGTTGACGGGTCTAAAGGAATCAATTCTTCGATTTCTCCTTTTTTATTGAAAGAAATGTAAGAATAGTGATTACCGTATGTGCATACATCCGTAACGATTAATTTTTTATACACAAAAGGATTCATAAAGCGGTTTGGTCGCACGTTTAATACGTGTGATACATCGCTCGATGAATCCTTCTCAATTTTGTTTTTCGATTGTTTGTATGACTTCCACGGTAGTTTTGCGATATCGTCTCCTAATACATTGATACACGCATATACTGTAGAAAATCGTGTGGCATTATTTGCTGTGGGAGCAATTTTTCCGCTAGTCACTTCATTGTTGATTAAATACTTGAAAGCAGTTTCCCAACCAACTTCACCACTAGCGACACCATCTACTACCTTTTTAGGGATTATACTTTCTAACATTCATATATCACCCCCTTTCTTTATGTTTACTTGCTACTAGCAATCCCATACCAACAAAAAAAGCACCCGTTGCATATAGACCTATAATCAAGTCAATATAAAACGTTGTGCTTAAAATAATGAGTATTCCTAGTAGGAAGATAATATCGTAATATTTCAATCTAAAACCCCCAATCATCACTTAATATTATTTCGTTATAATTAACAATTTCTTCTCCATCTGATGCACGTTTAAATGCGTTAATCAATGCAGCAACAGGGTCGATACGGTCAATACTTTTCTTCTTAGTAATCTTTATATTCTCGGAAGCATCAACAAATAATCGTGTATTACCTACAGACCATTTCAATAATTTATCTTGATAATGTTTTAATGTAAGATTGTATACACATTCTCGGAATTTCTTAGTAGCATCCGTCAACATTCGTACAGATTGTTCGATTTCAACCATTAATAACCCTTCTTGTTCTAACTCATGTACTAATTGAAGGGCATTCCATTTGTCGTAACATACTTCTTGCACATCATATCCCTTACAGAATTTTAAAATATAGGCTTTAACGAGCGTATAATCAACAGTAGAACCTTCCGTGAGTATTAATTCGCCTCTGTCTCTAAAGATGTCAAAACGTACCTTATCCTTCGAAATACGCTCATGGTATTTATCACTAGGCATGAATGATAATTGTTTCACTCGATATTCGTTTCCTTGACGTGCTACCAGTCCGATAGATGTTAAGTCGGTAGTCATAGATAAGTCGAAACCTAGATATACTTTTCCTTCTTTTGCGAATTCTGCAAAATCATCTTCTTCTAATTCCGCTTCATTCCATTTCTGCATATCCATATATCCCGCTTCTGGCATATCTACCCATTTGTTCATATTCTTAGTTAAGAAGTTGCGCATTTTTTCTGGGACGTCTAACGCAATTCTTAATTCATCACGTAAGAACTTCATACCTTCTTCTGTAGTAGCTACAATAGGATTCGCTTTAATCCAGTTACGTTCATCTTTAATATCATCGCCATCGTCTAATTCATTTACCATAGCGAAATACGAATCATTTTCGGTATCATCGTTTGGATCTAATAATTTACTTACATAGTTATATTCTTCCTTATAACAAGGATTCGATAAGTCAAAACCTGCTGTGGTAATAATACTAATCAATGGTTGTGGACGTGCTACCTGTCCAGATTTAAGGACTTCATATATTTCTGATGTCTTATGTGCGTGATATTCGTCTATCAGTCCACATTGCGGGTTTAAACCGTCACCAGTTTTTCCCGCTTCTTGAGATAGCGCTTGAATAAAACCACCCGATTTTTCATGAGTGATTTTTCCATACGCTTTCTTAAATTTATCCTTAAACGCACTGCTTCGAATTTGAATATCAGTTTCATTCCACAGAATCTTAGCTTGTTCTGTTTTCGTTGCACCAATATACACTTCGGCGTAAGGCTCTCCGAATGCACTTGCTTCATAACTAGCTACACACGCATTCGATTGTGTCTTAGCATTCTTACGTGCTACCTGCCAATACGAAATCCTAAACCGTCTATAGTTAGTGTCTCTATGCACCCATCCGTAAATATTACCGAATATAAACATTTGAATAGGTGCAGGGTCGATATTTTTACCCGCTAACACACCTTTACTATGTTTGAAATTTGTCATCCATCGTAAGAATCGTAATGCTTTTTTTTCATCAAACACATAAGGAAACTCATCCGTATTCTCTCGTTCAATATCTCGTAAGAAACGCATACAAGCCCATTTTTCTTTCTGACAATGACCTTGTTCGGAATTGATTACATCGATACTAAACTGCACCAGTAACTCTTTTAAGCCACTCATACGTTATCGAACTCCTCTTCTTCCTTTGATTTGTCCGATGTTAAAGCTGCATGCAATGCTAGTTTTGCCCTAGACGATGGAGACAAACCGAGATCAGTTTGCATCTTTCGTAATTGGTCGAATAATTGAGCTTGTTTAACGAATAGTGGATGTGCAGCTGTCACTGTTTCCGATGCTTTGTTTGCTTCTACGATGATTCCGTCTTCTAACAAACGTTGATTACAGATTACATACTGTTCATAAACGTTTGAATACACCGCTAATGTATGAACATCTAAATTAGTTAGTAGTTCTATGGACTGCGTTTCGTCCACAATGTACTTAAACTCTTTTTTTGCAATTTTCCCTAACCAACTAGGTGGTTTTAGCTTATCTTTTGCAACTTTTAGTGCTTTTTCGTTCTCTTTTCTGCGCCTAATTTCTTCATTACTTCGCTTCTGTTTTTTACCTTCAATAACACTTAAAGATATTGGTCTAGCAAGGTTTGCCATGTTCTCACCGCCTTTCGGATTTATTCTGATATATGTATGTAAAAAGTGCCTGTCTGGAAATAAAAATTAAGGGGAGTTTGTGTAAGCTAGAGGGGGGCGCGGTCTAAATTTATTTTTTCTTTGTGAAATTTTCACATGGGGTATCCCCTATATCTTGTGACGAACACGCGTTCAACACAAGATATTGTTTTCATTTATTTTCATAACGTAAAATGTAGGCTTAAATGAATTGATTGATGAGGCTATTAGATAGGTTATTAATGTAGGATTAATCAGATAGATGTATATAGATATTTTAATAGAATGAATTAAATTGATTATGTTTTAATCGTGCTTACTCTTTCCTTCTATTAAATAGAAAAAATAAGCATAAAAAATACAGCTTGTTTTTAAGCTGCATGATTATGTATTTATTTAATTAATATGTAATTTAAATCTAGAAATTAAAAACTACTATTTAAAAGCGAAAAATAAAAAAATAAATTTATAAAATGTTTTTTATAATTTAGTGTTGACATTTTATTTTATTGCAGTATAATGAAGACAGTTAGAAGAGAGGTGAAACAAATGGAAGAAAAACATAAAAAAATAGGACGTCCGCCAACTGGCTTAAAGCGTGATAAATTAGTATCTTTCAGACTTACAGAAGATGAATACAATCTAATTAAGAAGAAAGCTGAACAAGAAAATTTATCAATAAATAAATATGTGTTTAAAAAAGTTTTTCAGAATTTATATTAAAGTGTTGACATTAATTATAAATATGTTAAACTTTAGATGTAATAAAGAAATGAATATAAAACAGAAAGGAGAAAAACGAAATATAGAAATAAGAAATAGAAAAACAGAATTCAGAAATAAGGTAATAAAAAAGCCAACCGCACGAGCCTGAGAAACTTAGAGCGGTTGACAAAGCTAAAACGAAAGGTATACACCCTTCTGCTTTATTTTAGCAGATATGTATTAGCCTTTCAAACAGAAAGGATGAATAAATATGAAAATTTACATGGAACATAAAACATATTTTAAAGATGGTAATAAATGGATTTTAGAAAAAGCAAAGCCAAAAACAGAAATATCAGAACAAAGATATTTTAATTTAATGAATGATAAGTTAAAAGGCGATAGACGTCAATATAGATACTCTTACGAATTAGGCAGAAAATTAATGACTAGATTAACACATACTAGACACGATTTAAATTTTAAGTCATTAAGAGATTTCACTTTTGAAGATTAAGAAAGAAGGTAGCTAAAATGAAAATAAATTTAGAAACATCAAAACAATTTCAAGAAGCAAAAGCCTACACACTTAAACATGATAATGAAGAATTAAGAAGAAGCCTAGAAATTGCTGAAAAATATAGAACAGATTGCCCCGTATGCTTGTTTGTTACTAAGTTCTGGAGAGCTAGAAAGAAAGAAGGCAAATAACATGAAAGATGCACAACTTACACTACTCTATTACATCGATGATAACTATAAGAACAATTTATACAATTTTATTCAAGATTTCAAACTACACAAATTGCCCGCAGCTATTGAAGATTTAACAAGAAATTTATATACTAATATCATGGATCTGATTGATGATTATCTTGATTTTAAAATTGAATTATAGGAAGGATGAATTAAAATGGAAAAATATTATTTATCATTTAAATGCGTTAAAAACCACGATTATATTACTTATGACATGCAATACGACTATAATTATATTGGTGATTATTATATTTTCGATTCTTATGAAGATTTATATCACGCAATAGCAACACGCTGTTTTAAAAATGAATACTATTACGGTGATGAAGATTACTATACAGAATATGTTCTAATGAAAAAATTCTCTGAAGAAGAAATCAAAAAACATGAAGAAAATAACGACTTGTCAGAATGGTTATCTGAACAACTTACCGAAGACGATTATAAAGAAATCTGTGAAAGAACAGGAATTCCTTTTATTGCTTTCGATATTGAAGAAGAAATTTCACATTTTAAAGACGAAACAAAGCAACTTTTAAATGAATATGATGTAATCGACCAAAGACGAATTATTTTAAATTTCTTTGATTATCCTTGGAATGAAATAGAATACGCTGTTCAAACTTGGTTTGAAGGCGATCGAGATGAATTTCCATCGATTGGAAACATTAAACTATTAGAATATTAAACTAAAATAACGAGAGTGGTTTAAATACCACTCTTTTTTTATTGCGTTTTTTAGAACCAGATTCTAAAACTCGTTTAAATACCACCTTTTCTAATTTGCGTTTCAAGGCACATTTAAGCGATTATAAGCATTTTGGTTTATTTTAATATCTGTTAATATTTGCGTTTATTTACATGTTTTTTTGTTTGCTGTATTGCTAAAAGTCCACAAGAAGAAAGCGACCCTAATTATTAAATTTTAAAAAAGTTGCATCTTTCTATATAGCTTTTATTTGCGATTTTAAGCCCCTTAGAGCGATTTTAAAAGAATAGGCTTATTTTACTATTCCTTTTTAAATTTGCAAGCGTATAAGCTAAAATTAAGATACATAAATAACAAATCTATAAACCACCCTAACACATGGAATTTATACCATTTCTAGCCCTATTGACAAACTAAAAAAATAATGTTAGTTTAGGGGCGAATATTCAAATATTTACGATTATAAAACCGTAAATACATCCTTGCCCTTTGAAAATCCTTTATGAAAACAGTTTTCATGAAAAATGTAAACACTCGGACTTTGTCCCTTTTTCCGATAATTTGTCCGAAATGACTTTTTTCACTTTTTTTCTCGCCTTATTAACGTTTTTTATATAACTCGGCGGGTATATATGACTACCACCACTATTTTTTTAGAGCGGATGTATTAATATATATTTATGTGTTTGTTTTAGGATTTTATAGAATTGAATTAATGAAGATACTTAGATTGTTTTAAACGAAAGTTTAGAGCAATCTTTTTTATTTGTTTTTAAATAAAATAAAAAAACCTAGATAAGTTAGTGAGGGATGGGAAAGAAAGATGAGGGTGAAAGGTTAACCTCTATGTGTTTTATGAAAGGCTTATCTAGGTTTAATACGACAGCAGGAATCGAACCTGCAATAGCAATCATTCTCGAAAGGATTCAGACCATTTATTCAATCAACTATACTTTTATTCAGTGTCTATCACTCTCGAAAACTATTCCTATTCTATGTCCACATAGTACCGTAACCATACTTATGATCAGTAAGAAAGCGGTCAATCATACTGAAATACGTCATTTCGAACGATTTTGGATTAATCGTCCACCGCATGTTTGTTTAATTTTATTTCGATTATAAATCCAGATTTTTAATTCGTTTTTTTGTTTTTGTTTGTATTGTATTTTTATGGCATTTCTTTATTTGAGTTAAGTTTTATTTATTCGTTATTTTTTATGTGTAAAAACGAAATTTCGAATTTAATAATCAAAAAACCAGTTTTTGAAATCGGGTATCAAAAACCAAAAATCGAATACTGGGTATCAAAGTTTCAATTTGAACATAAGGGAATGAATTAATACCATCCTCCGTTATCTTCTTTAGCTGTTTTCTTGCTGTGGCATGAATGGCATAACGCTTGCCAGTTGTTTTCAGACCAAAATAAAATCTTACTACCCTTATGTGCGATAATGTGGTCTACATCAGTTGCTAGGGTATATTTACCTTGTTTTAAACATTCCGCACAAAACGGATGTTCGGATAAGTACCGTTTACTTGCTTTTCGCCATTTATAATTATATCCACGTTGATATGCAGACGGTCTAAAATCTGTTTTAGTTTGCTGGTGCTCTTTGCAATAGCGTTCTTTAATATCGACTAAAATTTTACATCCAGGATGCGCACACGGTCGTTTAGGCATGTTCCTCACCCGTTGCATCTACGGGGGTGTAGTTTTTGTTGAATGTTTCTGCATCCATAATTTCAACCATTTCGAAGACGTTTTCCACAATGAAGCTACCAATATGAATAGTAACTTCGTCATCGAAAAAACTATCATACACGCACCACTCCCCGCCCGATTTACCGATACTGCACCGTTCTAAAAACCAATTAGGCATCTTTGTTAAATCGCCCGTAAACTGTACCGCCCTACGCACAATCGTTGTTTTATATTCCATAACTGCTCCTTTCTTTTTATGTATAAAAATACCCCTCATGCAATTAAGCATAAGAGGTATTAGGTATACTCCTTGGATATATACCGCAATCAAAACTGCTGCATAAGGAATCGAACCTTAACACAATATGCCCTTCCACGGTACAGCACTTAACACCTTGAGAATACAGGTAATGTTTGAGTGTCTTTTAAAACCTTATGTTTTAGTTTCTTTTCCACGTATATCCCTACACGTAACACTCATGCCTAGTTAGTATCGCCAACTACTCGTATCGTTATAAACTACTAAGCCGTCTTTCAATTAATAAAAACCTAGCTACGGTCTAAACTGCTTTACTTTTCGACTTCACGATTCCTCTTGCGAAGGTTTCATGTGTAGGTTAATCCTACAAAAAGGCACTATCGTTTATAACGGGCAATGACTTTTGCTTTAATCCAATCTGCTTATTTTGCTAATAAGTTTTAAATTGTCATTATCCTATATGATTATATTGTCACAGACACGCATTGCCTTAGAGTTCGTTATCTTTTGAATAACAAAATCCCCAGCGCCTGCTTGTTATGCATGAACGTTAGCATCGTTCTTCACTCAAATAGGTTTATAAGGTTATCCACCTCAAGAAATCTATTCATGGTAGTTGCGCTTAGAGCTACCCTCACGCTATTACCTTGTGTCGTATCACTTCTTCAACCATTCATTAACGCACGACTGCATTGGCTCATCGATTGACTCTGCCTAAAAATGATAATTTTCGAAGCTGAAACAATTTCTTATTCCATTAATACCCACGTTGCTTAGATTGGTATTTTACCACCGCTACTCTTGACATATAAAAGAGTAACTTTCCCTTGTCGCCAAGGATTATATCGCTAAGCCGATTATTATGCATAGGCTATGAGTTGCCCCATAGCCGTTTATTGCACAATAACATTATCACACTTATATAGTCACATTCTAGCGCAATTAGTACCATAATGAATTGAATTCTTTTAATGCTTTTCTGTGGATTCTATGCATCGTATTTTTAGATACATGCAATTCCTGTTCGATGTCCTCCCACTTCTCACAATCCACATAGCGCATCTTCAAAATCAATCGTTGTTCATGGTCTTTGATTTGTTCGATTGTATCAAATACTTTCTTTTTCGTATCGATTAATTCATCCACTTTCTGATTAATCTTATCGTTGTATTCAATCATTTTGATATACACATCGTCTTTCAATCCAACTTTTGATTCTTGAACACTTACTTGCTTTAATTGTGGACTGCGCATTAACGAACATCGAATGCGTTCTAATTCATTTAACATTTGATTAATCTCTTTATCAATTAATCGTATCTGTTTTAAATGATGGTTATTCTCCATTCAACCCCTCCAGTAAATCGGGTCGGAATCCGAACCACGAATCCCCTGTGTCTGTTTCAATTACGGGTAACGTTTGATACCCTAGCTCATTTTTGATGTATTCTAGTTTATCTACATCTTCCATAACGTTAAATTCTTTATATTCGATGTTATGATCTAATAAATATTCTTTTGTAAACTTGCACTGCATGCAATTTGGTTTTGAGTATAGCGTAATCATTCATTACACCTCAAAAGAATACATAGCAATATTGTACAATAATGCAGTTGCACGTTTCTTTTTACCAGTTGACATGCTCACGTAATAAAAATTGATACTGTCTTCTGAAAGGTTAAAACTAAACTCTGTAACATTTTCAAACTTCAATGTGTTTCCATTCTTTAAAAATACTGTTAATTCTTTATACATAAAAAACCGCACTCCTTTTTGTTTCTGAAAATTCGAATAACATTTGTCCAGATTCGCTTGTGTCGAACCCGTTTGTTTTATCATAAGATGAATGCTTGCTAGGACTTTGCAGCTGATACCACGTCACTCCAGCGAATGATAGTGATTTTTCGTGATGCAAGTGTCCAGTGATTAAATACCGTGACTGACTCTCTCCCCACTCTTTAGCAAAGTGTGCTGTCATGATTCCATGTAATTTAGTTGGATTCTTCACCTTATCCCCGTGATGCATAAAGATGGAATGTGTTCCTAACCATGCATGTTTAAATTCATCAAGCGTGGTATCAAAATCAATCTGTGGATATCTTTTTTCTAATGCATCTACAAACATAAAATCGATAGATGGTGCGTGATTTCCTTTCAAGTACACGACTTTCACATTTGGACTGTTTTCAAGCGCTAGTTCAAGTAACGGTACAATAAACCGATACCCTGCTTGAATACCCTCCCGAAAGTCCACATCGTCAATACGTGTACCTTTTTCAGTTGTATTCAAGAAATTATCTACATGGAAGTAATCTCCGTGGATTGTGAATAAGATTTCTTCATACGTGTTTAAAATCTTATCTGCAATTTCTTTTTGTAAGTCTTTATAATCTTCATCGCTATTTAACCCGAAATGCATATCTGATAATGGAATCAGTAAGTAATCCTTTGGTAAATCATCACACGCTAACTCAATTCTTCGTGGTTGGATATCATCAAAGCATTTTCTGATTTCATCGATAGCAAGCAATTCTTTCTTTTTAGGCACTACCACGATTTTAGATTGGTAATTATAATATGTTTCACCGTTTGTTGGTGTCGTCCACTCGTTCGATGTAGCTGATTTTAACGTGACTTCCTTTGGGTCGAATCCGTGTAACTCAATCAGTTCTTCATTCGTGAATACTTTCTTAATTTTCTGTCTTACTCGAATCTGTGAACCAATTGACCCGTCATCGTGATAGTCTTTCTTTTGGAAGTCTTCCTGCGTATTGTTGCTAACTGTGGTTTGAGTTTTCTGATTCGCCATCATTTCTTTATAACGCTGTGTCTTACGTACTCTCCCTCGTACTGAATCCACACTAGGATATCCTAACCGATTCGCAATCTGTGTCCATGAATACCCTTCTTCTTTTAAATCTAAAATTCGATTCTGTTCTTCTTGCAATTTAACCCTCCTTTATATCGATTTTTTCGATATATTCATCTTTTAAAATGATTAGTGGTTTACCTTCTTCTTTGATGATCACACATTCTCTAGGATAAATTTCGATTTCTGTAGCATCGTAATTGTAGATGTGTTCATAGCCCTTCGTTTTTACGGTAAGTTTCAATATAATCACGCACCCAATCTTTCACATCAAATTCCTTTCCGATGATTAACGCTTTTTCAATTTCGTGTCCTTCAAAAGTCAATTTGCGCTTTTCCAAGTCACACGTACAATATTTAACAAAATCTTTTGGTGACCCTTCGTATACGATAAGAGTTCTAATGTTCATGTTAACCTCCTTGCGATAGCTTCAATCACGTTTACCGTCACACTATTACCTGCTTGTTTGTATAGTTGACTATTACTATTTACATTTGCTGCTCTTTCAAAAGCCCAATCTGGAAATCCTTGTAATCTCCAACACTCTTTCGGGGTTAGTTTACGGATTCTGAAATCATTCATAACCACACCTTGTTCTTCTCCAGTTAGTAGTGTGTTTGCAATTCCTTTTCCAACTCTACCCCTTCTTGTTTTTGAGTTAGGATGTGATAGATTTACGCTATCTCCGATAGTTGCTTCTGCATAACCTTTTTTGGTTGCTTCCTTGATACGGATTTTAGGCTCTCTACCACCGCCACCCATGCAATTCAGACTAGGTGAGATTCCTTTCAACGAATAAACTCTTCCTCTATGTGGATTACCACCGTAACTTGACGTTTGTATCAGATTACCTATTTGTCGTACACAATTAATGTTTTTAACTTGTCCATCGATAGGAAATACTTTTCGTCCACCTTCTCCTCTAAGACGTCCGATAATGAACACTCGTTCTCTGTTTTGTGGCACTCCGAAATCTTTGCTGTTAAGCACTTGCCATTCCACGTTGTACCCCAATTCATCCAGCGTTTGCAAGATGATTTCAAATGTTCTTCCTTTGTCATGGTTGAGTAACCCTTTGACGTTTTCAAGAAACAATATTCTAGGTTTGAGAATAGATGCGAACCTTGCGATTTCAAAGAATAGAGTTCCTCTTGTATCTTCGAATCCTCGTCTATTCCCTGCAATCGAGAAAGCTTGGCACGGAAACCCTCCACAGATAACATCAACGTGTCCGATGGATTGAATAAACTCGTCTGATACGGTTTTAATGTCATGTAATTCTATCTCCCCCCCTGTGTTATGAATCGCTTTATAACTTGCTCTTGCAAATTTATCAATTTCACAAAATCCAATGCATTGGTGTCCCGCAGCTTCCATCCCTAGACGGAAGCCACCGATACCTGCAAACAGATCTAAAAACTGCATCTAACCCTTCTTTCTACGCTTCAATACCACAAACACCGCTTTAACGATAATGTATAAAATTGCTACTAGCGAAATGAATAATTCAAACCCTAGCAGAACTAACACTGGTGAAAATGCAATCACCCAACTGTATTGCAATCCAAATAATTTTAAGATTGCCAGCAATCCAGAAACACAGATTGCGATTAACCATAAAATCAATTTCATTTAATTACACCTCCATTAAAAAATAGATTTAAACTCTTCTCGTTCTTTATACATCGGTGGAAAATCATCCAAATGAAACTTAGACCTAATAAAATCAGCATCGTAATTATGATGTTCATTTTCTTTCTCCTCTTTGATTTCAAAAGTTAGTTCTTTATCTTGAAATAGATTGTATGTAGCAAAAGTTTTTTCATCCCTGTAAACCAGCGTAACCGTTTCTAGTGGTTGGGATTTAACTATCACTTTTGAAACATTATCGTGAACATAACAATCTTTTTCTTTACCAACTCCTACATGTACTTTCATGTTTATACCTCACAATCCACATACAAACGCTTAATTTCATCGCCGAAAAGTTCGATTGCTTTTTGTGCATCGGATTCATTTTTGAAGTAACCAAACAGATTAAATGCATTATCCCATTTAGAAGATTCATAATTTAAAAATCTGTTATCTTCCGCTATTATGAAGTAAAATTCCTCATCCACAAGTTTGAAATCAGGCTTCCATCCATCATTACATTTATCCCTAAACATTTTGAAACGATGCAGTAGTTTTCTTCTTTCTGATTCTAATTCTGCTTCTTGTTTAGTTTGGAAAATATTACCTTGATAAAAAGCTCTTCTTTCAAAAAAGAATTCATCCCAAGTGTTACTGTTCACTAAACCAGCACTGTCAACAATATAATATTCATCCCCTTCTTTATAAGGGCATTCTTCAAATTCCAACTCTTCAATTTTCTTATCTAGTTCCGCTCTTTGCTTTCTTAGTTCTTCTAGTGTGTCCATTACTTAACCTCCTAATTCGGGATTGATTGCTTCGAAACGGAAATCGTCATATTCTTTTGTTTCATTTTTTGTGATTTCACCATCGATGATAGTGATGTATTCTTCAAATTCCAGATTTCTTTCAGTTGCATATACATTGAAATCTAAATGGTACTTCTTACTATCTTCAATAAGCATTTTTTCATTTACAACATTCCATGCTCGTTTGATATTGAGTGTTAAATAGTGAGTAACGTTTTCTCTTTCGTCATAAGGGAACAAAATAGATTCATCTTCAATAAAACATCGTTCACTACCTTTTAGATGCAAATATCGTTTTTCGCTTTTCTCATACTCAAATGAATATTCGAATTTATCAAATTCTAATTTGATATTTTGTCTCTTAATGTTATCTTCATTAGTGTAATTTATTAGTAAAATTTCATTTTCGATAAAATTGATTAAGTCTTCTCTCTTACCCCTAATTTTTAAATACCCTTCACACCAATTAGGCATTACTTAACCTCCAATAATTTAAATTCATTTATTGCATTCACAACAAATTCTTCCGTCACGATTTTATCCAGTAAATCATCGATTTGTTTCGATGTTAGTCGTCTTTTGTTGACTTTGATTTCAATTTCTACATATTGACCATTCAAAGGAATTTCAACTGCGTTATTTTCGAATTCCCCTCTAAAGAATATTTCCCTGCCTTTTTCAACAGAAAGAAGTTTTGCACCACAATAATTAGTGATATTCCCATTAAGGTTTAACGTTATGTTCATTTACTCACCTACTTTACAAACTGTTTAAAGAACACAATGTTTGGATACAAGAACGGGGAAACTATGCTTAAAACTAGTAGTAAAGCAACTAAAACCATTAAAAATTTAGCAAACTTTTTTAATCTTTCGCCTGCAGATTTTTTTATTTCTACTTCATCCCTAGACGAACTCATTGAATAATTCATAAAATCCACAAACATAAAGCATATTGTTCCAAATCCTAAAAATATTAGAATTGCTCCGACATTTTGTGCCACCGAATACCACACCGCTTCCGCTCTTAACTGTGGATATAATTCGATTGCTTTCTCCACGCTGATTTGTAACCATTCAGCCATTTTGTTTACTATTTCGTTTTGCATTACTATTCCTCCCACATTTTAAATTCATTTATTGCATTCACAACAAAATCCTCTGTCACAATTTCTTTTAGTAAATCATCAATTTGTTTTGAAGTTAAACGTCTTTCGTTCGATTTTTCTAATTGATACAACTTTGCTGCATCCCTAGCAGTTGATTTAGCAAAGGATTCTAATAATATAGTTTGAGTTCCTATTGATAACTTCTTATTCTTGCATTTCTTAACTACTTTTAATTCGTCAAGTTTGTTTACTGATATAACACCTACGGTATGATTTTCTAATTTTCTTAAAAACCACGATTCGTTACATATATCGTCATACAATTCTGTCGGCATCACAAAATAGTTTTTATGTCCATAAAATGATAACCTAGCATTTGATTTTATATCTTCCAAACTTGATTTGATTTCATAGCACGTTATTTCACCATCCGATGTGATTGTCATATAGTCCACAAATTCTTGATTATCCGTAATGAATCGTTTGGTTTTCACACCACCTATCTTTACTTCTCTACATCCGTAAGTTCCTAATTTGTTAGTATGTTTAAAGATTAGATGTTCTATATGTTTTGTAGTTTGTGATTTCATTTAATCACCCTCCAAATCTACATTAGGGTCTATATGTTTATCTTTCACGTAATATTCAACCCGACCAAAATTAGGAATCTCATCCAGTAATTGCTGCATTAATTGTTTGAATTCTTTTGGTGTGTCTTCGAATAGATACCACGCCATATGCTCACAACGATTTCCTTCAATTTTGTCATAAATCGCTCGCAGTGCTTCATCCACACTGATTTTGGCAATCTTCATTTTTGTTGTGTAGAATGTAGCTCTATCTGTCGGATGATAGTAATTCCATTCCTGCCATAAATCGCTCATCGGAAGGTATGAATCCGATTCAGATTCATAGAAATAGCCGTTGTAATCCGTATCGTTGATTGTTACTGTTTCCATAAGTCTTCTTCCTTTTCTTCCTCCAACTTCAACTCTTTAATCGCTAGATCTAAATACGTTTGTGCTTTCATAAGGTCTTCCATTTCCTTACCTTTGCTAGGCGCACGTAACACATATTTAATCACGTTACCGATTAGATACCCTACGTGGGAATTTTCGTATTTCGGTAAAAAATTCCGCATGACCTCGATTGCTTCAAGTCCGTACACTCCTTGATAGTGCTGTGGATGTTTAACCGCTTCATGTTCTAATCGTGCTTTTGTTAGTGGGTCGTGTAGGTCTGTGTTAAGCATGTTGTTCCTCCGATTCTTCACCATCGATTAATTCTATCGACTTTTCAACCATGTCTTTTACACTCCAAATTACAGATTCGCCTTTGTATCTAACAATGATACTCATTCCGCTTATACTTCTACTAATTTCAATTTTTTCACCGTTTTCTTCGTGAGTTGCTGTTCCAATTAGCTCTCTCATAATTAACTGGTTCTTATCTAACATTTCCGGTTTAATCATTTACTATCTCCTTCTGCTTAAAACTATTAGTGACAAGATTATTGAAACTACCGACATAATAAAAGTAATCACTCGCATCTCTATCCCTCGCAATCTACATATAACTCTTTGATTTCGTCACCGAATAATTCAATAGCACGTTTGGCGTCTTGTTTGTTCTTGAAATAACCGAAAGTCGAAAATGAATTTACGCCACTAGTCCATAATGCTTTAACCCCCTTCTTCTGTGTAATCAATTTCCCATTTTTCATCACGATTACTCCAATCAGGCTTCCACCCATTATTGCACTCATCTCTGAACGCTTTAAAACGTGTAAGTAGGTTTCTGCGTTTTGCTTCTAGTTCTGCTGCTTCTTCGGTTGGGAACACGTTACCGACATTGAATCTTTTTTCATCTTCTAAGCTATCGCCCCAAAAGCTATTATCGGTATCCCCATCATCAAAAAGAAGCCAATATTCATCGTTATATTTATACGGGCATTTCATCTCCCACCCATTTTCCAATCGGTCGATTTCTGCTTTCATGCTTTTTAGCTGTTCTGCTGATTCTTCTAGCTTTGCTTCTAAATCTGCTGTTTGTTTCTTTAGTGTGTCTAGTTTTGACATTTTGTGTCCTCCTGTTCATGGATTGAGTATTTAAACATACGTTCAAATTCTTTACGCATTTTTTCGTCAAGTTTTTCTTTTACCATTTCCGTTACTTTTTCTATTCCATGCTCATCAATCAAAGCCCAATCTACATACACATCATAATAAGTGTCGGAATTTAAATAATCAGTTGCAGTTGGTAAAAGATTAATTTGTTCAATTCCTAACTTATCCCTTAGATTTTTAAACGCTAACTTCCACAGCGCATCGTCAAAAGGAATGATTTTAAAATAGCATTTGGATTCATATACGAATTTATCCATCTACTCCACTCCCGTATTTAGATTGATGACGTGGGATCGGTTAGAGTCAACTGTTGTATAAACCTGCTTTTCGCACCCGTAACTATCATATTCTGTTACTTTAACCGTTACTGCTTCAGCTTCCACAGTAGGAAAAATCACGATTGGATTAACTCTTGAAGGTACGTTGTTAGGTACTTCGATTGAAATAGTTTTTGGTGATACTCGATTACCAATTCCAATTTTATAATTAACTGTCACGTTGCTGCCTTTAGCAAGTATGTCTTCTACTTCTTCCACGCTTTCTTTTACGTGATGTGCGAATCCGTTTTTATCAATTACCACAGTACCAAAACCTGATTCATACATTTCGTAATCTTCGACATTCTCACTACTAATAAATAGCGGTTCAGATTTAATCTCTCTTAAAAAAATCATTTATTCCCCTCCGCTTCATGAATCATCGCTACGATTTCTTCGGGTGTACCTTTAGCAGCAACTGATGAATCAACCGTTTGGATTTTTGAATAACCTTCCAAGTATTCGTAATTTTCGATATACGTGATGTATTTAATATTTATATAAATTTCTTCTCTATATTCATTCGTTACCTTAATCATCCTCATCTACTTTTCCTCCTTCACAAAAATACCGTTCACGACTTTACCTTTTCTGTTTTTAATTTCGTGGTAGGCTGCTTCGATACATGCTTCATAATCTAGTCCTTGTTGTAAGCAGAACCCAATCAATACCACAGTAATATCCCCGATTGCATCGATGACTTCTTCACGATTACGATGCTTGTATGCTTGTTTTAACTCCAACATTTCTTCTTCTAGTTTGATTAATTGTCTACCACTTTCTTTTGTGTGTAAGTCACGATCAATAAACCATTGTTCGATGAGTGGTTTTAGTTCTTTAAATGTCATTTGTTCCTCCTAGTCGTTAATTCCTTCTAATCCATCCACGATTTTACTAATAGCATCGTTTAAAAATGGTAAATACGATATCGCTAATTGTGATTCCACTTTTTTTAACGCCCATGCAAGTTGATAACATTCTTCAAGCGAACTTGCTTCTCCATCACCTTCAACTTTAAATTCTTTTTCATCAAACATTATCGTTACTGTTTTCATTCACTTTCCCTCCTAATATTTTTTCAACTTCTTCTACCGTTTCTTCTACTGTGTATTCATGACCGTTAGTTAGTAAGATTCCTGTTCCGTATTCTTCTTCTTCGACCACATTGTTCAACGAATAAAGTCGTCCAACTACGTACGTTCTCACCGATTCAATCAATTCATATTTCAAAAGCAATGGTTTACCGTTCGTGCTTGTTAATTTTACGAATGTCATTCAATCCCTCCATCCATTTTGAAAAGTTAAACCTTACTGGATACCCGTATAAAAGATTTGTTACTAACTGTTTAGCAAACCATTCAATAAACTTAGGGTCGATTTCATCAATCAACTTTTCTTTAGAAGAAATCTCGATGTTCATTCTGAAATCTTCACACACTCCAGTAACGGTTTTCTTTAAGCCTACATTTCTGTCGCATATATCTTCCACGAAATAGTTAGAGAAAGTTTCTAATTCTTTATCTTCTAATAAACTTCTTCCAGTTCTTTTTTCGTGCCTTTCCGCCACCAGCATCCCAATATGCCGATAGCGTTTCTGTACTTCCATCGGGTCTAAAAACATTCAATCCCTCCCAATCTCTTTTAAAAAATAGAACACAATTAGTAATGCTATTGCGATGATTTTTAGCATTAACACCCTCCCTTATGTGTGGTCTTACATTTTGGTGTACAAATCCAGCGTTTGTTATGTGCGTTCTCTGGTTGATTGCTGACTAATTCTCCCGTTTTCTTATTCAGTAATCGTCTTTCACCGTTATAAATCACGAAATAGTTAAGTGGACTTTCTTTGAACACTGCGCACCATTTCTTTTCTACCCATGCTAATTTCAAACCGTTATTTTCTTTAATCTTTACTCCCACTTTTATACCTCTCCTATATTGTTCTCATTCGCTCATATTTGCCCTGTACGCAATTTTTAGTTTGTAGATAACTGTTTATATGTCAGATAGCTAACATTGATTCTAGGGGCGTTTTTTGAGCAAAATTAAATCTTGTTCTTAAAACGGTAAATCATCATCAGAAATATTCATTGTTTGATTGCTCCCGAATCCTCCAAATGAACCATTAGAGTTTGTGTTGAAACTTCCATAATTTCCTGCATTATCAAATGTTGGTGCTGTGCTATTTATTTGTCCAAAACCAGTAGTAAATCCACTTTCGTTTGTCGGACGTTGTTCTGTCGTATTACGTGATTCTAATAATGAGAAGTTCTCTGCCAGTACTTCCGTAACGTATACTTTTTGCCCTTGTTGATCTTCATAATTTCGTGTTTGTATTTTACCTTCGATTCCCACTAATGAACCCTTGCGTGTAAACTTAGCAAAGTTTTCTGCAGCTTTACGCCACATTACGCAGTTGATAAAGTCCGTTTCCTTTTCACCATTTTCTTTTTTAAACGTGCGATCAATTGCTACTGTAAATCCTGCGAAAGCAACTCCATTTGATGTGTATCGCAAATCTACTGCCCGTGTTAATCGTCCTACTAATACTACGTTGTTAATCATCGTTTATTTATCCCTTTTCTTTTTGTCCTTTAATAATTGTTTTGTTGCCTTTTCGTTTTAGCTTTTTTATTTATTGATTTCTTAAATACTTCTTCTGTATTTGCCCTTTGTGAACTAAACATATCTTATAAACTGTTAAACTCGCTAATTCTTTTTTTTTGCCATTATTTCAACTTTTGTAAATAACTCAAAAAATAAACTAACATTTTTTTCAATATGTTAAATTGTTATTTATAAACCAAAATTCGACATAGCTTTATCTTGTTGGTCTTGACGTATTCCGATGTATTTTAAAGTAATTGCTGGGCTTGAATGGTTAAATAATTCCATTAAAGTAGCAACATCTTTATTTTTCTTGTATTGGTGATACCCGAATGTTTTACGCATCGTGTGAGTACCTACATTATCGATTCCACATTCCTCTGCAGCAATTTTTAAAATTAAATAAGCTGTACATCGACTTATATGTTTGTTTTTTCCATTTCTACTTTGGAATAAATAGTGATGAAGCGGTTTGTCTTTTATATACGCCTGCAACTCTTTTTTTAAAATAGGTGGCATTTTTCTTTTTAATTGTTTACCTGTCTTCAATTCCCTAGTTTTAATGTAGCCACCTTGTACATCTTTCACTCGTAAATTGATGATATCGCTAATTCGCAATCCAGAGTTGATACCTAAAAGAAACATCATGTAATTTCTTTCGTTCCATGCTCTTAGGTAATCTTTCATGGATTGTATATCGTCTTTATCTCTGATTGGTTCAACAAAATTCATTTACTTCTCCTTTCTTAGAATTATTCTTAATACCATCCATTAAAAGTTTCCTTTTTTGATTCAAAAAATTTTCTTTATCTCTTGTTGTTTTTAACTCTGAAATACTTTTGATGATCCCTATATATTTTTCAGGATTGCTTTGGTATGCGATTAATTCTCTATTCATCAAACACCTACTTTTCTTTCTGTATCCTTTTTCTCGAATAACCATTCAGGTATCGGTTCTGTATAACTATTTTTGTAATTAGAGTATGAACTACTGGTTTTATAATTTAATTCGTACTCATCGTTCCAACCTTCTTGAGTAAACCAAGTTCCTCCTTGTTTAATAAATTTGTGTTCTGTTCCATTTTTCTTAATATAATCAATATATGACAATAGACCTTTTTCTATTGTTGAATGCGTTACACCTTTCTCTAAAGCTTTTTTATAAGCTTTTAGTGCTATATTTTTCTTTTCTTTCCTTGGGTAAGTTTTCCAAAGTTCTTCAAATTGATTTTCTAATTCTTTGGACAATATATTATTATTACTTTTCTTTTCTTTACTTTTCTTTTCTTTATATAATGTTCCACTGTTTTGTAAACTACTTGACCACTGTTCCGCCACCGATTTGTCAACTTCTTGACTACCAACTTGACTACCAACTTGACTACTAGCTTGACTACTAGCTTGACTACTAGCTTGGAATTCATCTTTGTACAAGATATTTATTTTGTACGAAGTAGCTTTTGTTCCGTTAGGCTTATATTCAATAAACCCCAATTCTTTTAACGTGTTCCTCGCTTTGTCTACTCCTTGACGTGACAAACCAGTAAACAGCTCTAATCTTAAATTAGCAACCGTAAACCATTCTTTTTTGCCACAATCATTACAAACATTTAACAATGCATGCCACAAGACGAATTGACCTGCAGAAAGCGGGTTAGTCATTTGTAGTTGATTGAAAGTTAAAATTTGTTTTAACAAATTCAACTATTTATCCCCCTTTCTTATTTAGATGTTCATGGAAATAAAAGTTCTAAAGCTGTTTCAAAAGCATCTTTTAAAGTTTTGTGAACACTCTTTCCGTTCAAATGTGTACTTGAAAATTCCACGTTTAAATAATATTTATTTCCATCAAATTTAATTACACCCACATTTTTAGAACGTAAAATTAAATCAAACTCATTGTTTTTGAATATATTTTCAATCAAGCAAAACATATCTCATGACCTTTTCTTTCTCTTTAGGTTGAATGTGAAATGAACTTACATTAGGAATATTCTGTACTATCTCTACTGCAACGTCTTCTACAGATTTTCCATATTTCATATACTTTTCGAATACGAGTGGATTTACATGATCAGATTTGATATCTAAAATAACTCTTGATTCTGTTCTTTTAATAATTTCGATACGCATTTAATTTGTTTTTCTACCTCCTTAAAAGTTTTATATCTTGTCATTTTGCGTTTTGGTTCATATAGGTGTAATTCGTATGAATTATTCTTCGTTCGGATTTCCCCGATAATTTTATTTCCGTATAGAATGTGTTGTAATTTCGAATTGAGTAAGTCATCGTTTAAATAAATATCTTCCATTTACTTACCTACATTTCTGATATGTTATTTTCGTAGTTATCTAGTTCGTTTTCAAAAAGTACTTTCAAAGTTTTGAAAATTTCTTTAGTATTAACATCTTTTTGATTATCCCTAATCGCTCCAGTAATTGCTTCTAGCGCTCCTAAGCAGTCTTCCAAACTTGCATCACTGTTATATAAGACGTCCAAAACAGGGATAAGAACTTTCACCATATCTTTAATTTCTCCAAACATTATTTACTCTCCCTTCACTTTCCACGTATCTTGAAAATCAACTTCTACATACTTACCATTTCTCATTAGGTCTACTTTGTTTGTGTGTTGATGGTTTACTTCACCTACATATAACAGAATCATTAATGCTGTTGCTAAGATTGCAACGATACTAACACCTACGATTCCTAGACCTTTCAAATACCACGAGAGGAATTTCATAAATGGTACTGTGTTCTTTAATCTTCGTTCTGTTCTCATGGTTTTCTCCTTTTACTTTCTCTCCAAATTTCTTTTATTCGGTCTACATCCTTAGATTTGTACTGATGATTTCTCCCACGAATTGTATCTCTCATCGCTACAATTCGTGGATCATTACGCACATCACTTTGTAACCAACTCTTATAATTAATGTTTGCTTGTTCGCACATTTCTTTAGTAGTTAAGTCTGTTTTCATTGCCACTACCTTAAACCCACTGTTCATCAATAAATTGATTAACTTCTGTGGATTCCGTTGTAACGATTCAAAAACTAGTTCATCAAAATCCATTTTCTTCTCCTTTCATATTGTTGTAACCTTCTTTCAAGCCTATAATTAGAATTAAGAAAGGAGGTGTTTATATGTTTCCATCATTCGAAGATTTCTTAAAAACATTAACTGAAGAAGAAAAGCAAGCAATTTTTTCTGAAGTATCTGAAGCCCTTAAAAGAACTCAACGAGAAACTTCAGATAAAGAATTAATTTTAGGTAATTCTATTGCTGCTATTTCTTACTCTTGTTCACTTTCATTGATTGAGCGATACCATCACTGGTTGTCCCAAGAACTGAAACCATAGTAGCAATATCTATTTTCACTGGATGATTTTCTTTCAAAACTTCATTGACTTTTTCTCTGATTAAATCATCCATTTCAGCATCTAATTTGAAAGAATTAGGTGCTTTTTTATTTTTATCCATGATTTTTACCTCTTTCTTATTGCTTAACTCCATATCCAAATTCAATTCAAAATTATTTATTTTATCCACAGCTTTTTGTACTTCTTCGATTTTTTCTTTTAAGTCATTTACTAAATCCATAAATTCTTCCTTATTTGAAATCTTTGTTTTGAAATAAATTTCCATGTTTCTACACTCCCTCCATACAGTAAACTTGTTTTAATCTTTGTAGATCATCGTAAAATGGTTCTATTTTAATATCTGCATCTAGTAGATGTTTATTCTCCCAGTAGTACATAATTGCAAAAATGTTATACTCTGTATCTTTCTCTCCCCGTTGAATAATAGGTTTGTGTGGTTTGAATGCTTTCGGGTGCGAATCACAATACTTTTTAAAATCTTTCAAAAAGTTGTAAGGGAATTTTTGATTAATCATTTTCCCTACTTGTGTTGCTCTAGCCCATGTTTCCACAACTTTTTGCGTTTCAACTAACCTCATATCTACCCTCCTATCTAATGTTCAAGTCTTCGATTATTTTTAGAATTGTCTTATTAGATTTCGCATTGATGACTGTTCCGTTTACATAAGAACTCATTTCTGCTCTAGTCATTCCGTAAGAAACTGCCAAACTAGTAATACTAATATTGTTTTTCTCTAAAAAATCTTTGACTTTTTTTCTCCCAATATCTTGTGTTGGCATTAAATAACTCCTTTCGTCTGTAGATTTAAGGAATTAGTAGTAAAAGAACCATAAAAATTACGATATTTTATACATTTCTAATATCTTATAATTTATATTGACAAATATTATAAAACGTTGTAATATATAAACACAGTAAATAAGCGTAACGAAAACCGTAACACTGATATTTTGAAAAACGTTGTGGGGACAAGTTTTACAAGTTGGTTTTATTCGGATTTTTTATTGCGTTTTTTACTAACAAATTCCTTACGAGTTTTATTTTACATTCTTTTATAATTATTGTCAACACTTTTTTATATTCTTTTGTAAAATAATTTATCGTAAGCATCAGAAAGGTTGTTATATCAATGTTTGAGAGAATAAAAGAACTTGCTCAAAGGCGTGGTATTAGCTTACAAACACTTGCAAAAGATTTAGGTTTTTCAGAGAATTATTTTTATTCTTTGAGTACAGGTTCAAAAATGCAAACTGATAAATTATTGTCAGTTGCTGATTATTTTGGCGTGTCTTCAGATTATTTGCTAGGTCGAGTGGAAAAAGAAAACGAAATTTTGTCTAAAGAGGAAGAAATTTCTATCGAAGAAGCGCTAAAATCTTCACGAGTACTAACTTATAAAGGGGTTATTTTAACAGATAAAGAGAAAGAAGAAGCTGAAAAAGCTATTCGTGAAATCTTGTTTAAAATGGCAATGGAAGAACGTAAGAAAAATCAATAGTGTTTGTGTGAATCTAAATGAAAGGAGGATAAATATTTTTCTTAATTCTTAAAATCTATAAATGAAAGGTTAATGTCGAATGGGTAATTTAGAAATTAAGTACTCTCCTCTTCCTGTTACGATAAAAGGGAGTACATTTGAATACAAAGGGAGAATATGTATTCTTGTTAATGATAGATTTGAACACAGTATCGAACGGTTTCAAGTGATCGTTGAATTATTTTTAGATTATTGGAATCATAAAAACTCGGAAGAATACAAAACATTAGATGCTAAATTATAAGACAAAAAAACGATACCCCACACGTCAAATAGGAAGTATCGTTTTTTGTTTTGTCGTTTTGTGTGTAACGACTACTGAATTATATCAGATTTTTTCGAATAAAAGAAGAATTTGAATTAGGAAGGAGAACGGTTATTGTGTGGGTTGAAGAAATAAAAAAAGACAATGAAGTGATCGCTTATAAGTTCGTGGAAAGATTCAAAAATCCATACACTGGAAAAGACCAGAGAATCTCGATTCGTTCTAAGAAAAACACCCCAACTATTCGTAAAGAAATGCCCGATTTGTTAAAAGATAAATTTGAAAAGATTGTTAAACCATTACCTACTACAGATTCTATTACGTTTAAAAAGTTAACAGATATATGGTTGGATTTTGTATCAAAAACCCAAAAACCTTCTACGTATAGAGCATCAAAGGTGAATTCAAATGCACTGTGTAAATATATCGGAACATATAAGGTTAGTCTGATTAATTCTATTGTAGCAAATCAAATGTTTCAAAGTTTGTTAGAACAAAACAAATTTTCCACAGTTAAATTGCGAAAAAAAATTTTCAATCAAGTGTGGAATCATGGCTGCAACATAGGGCTAGTAACAAATACAAATTTACCGAATCAAATAATGCTTAATAAACCATCGGAAGGAATCGACCAACAAGAATGGAAGTATCTCGAACACGATGAGTTAGATTATGTATTATCGAAAACAAAGAACCCCGAATACAATCGATTATTCCGTTTAATGGTTATGAACGGTTGGCGTTTTGGTGAGATATGTTCTATTGACTATGAAAAAGATATTGATTTTGAAAATAAAACCGTATCAATCAACAAAACATATAATTGGATGGATAAAAAATTTTATCTTCCTAAAAGTAACAAGCCACGAATTACTCCAATAAATGATACAAGCGTTGAATTATTAAAAGAACAAATCGAATATGATCAGTGGAAAAAGGCACGATATAGTATCGATAATAAAAACAATTTATTATTCAAAACAATTTATGGAAACCCTACTAGCGTAAGTGGTGTAAATAAATATCTAAAAAAAATCAACATTCCTAACAAGTTACTTACCACACATATTTTCCGCCACACATTCATAACATATATGATTGAACGTGGTGTACCATTCACGTATATAGCACAACACGCAGGTCATGCAGACACACAAATGATTGAACGTGTGTATAAACATTTCTCAAATTCGATGCAAGATAAACTGCATCAATACATTTCGGATTTTAATATATAAGACTTTACCAAACTAAAAAGAGGGGCAAAAAAGGGGCAAACTGCCCCTCTTTTTTATAGTTTTATCTAGTTTCCGCAAAATAAGAAAAGGCAGAAACGTTGATTTAACAACATTTCCACCTTTAATAAAGTCAGATAAAATCCTAGCCAAGTTTGTTGTAGTACTCAACGACTAGTGATTCGTCAACTTCAGAAGTTAACTCGTCACGTAATGGTAGACGGTTTAATGAACCTTCTAATTTATCTTCGTCGAAAGTAACGAACTCTGGACGACCATATAAAGCTTCTAAAGCTTCTTTAATGATTGTTAAGTTACGTGATTTTTCACGAACACCCACAACATCGCCAACTTGTACTTGGAATGAAGGGATATCTACGCGTTTACCGTTCACAGTGATGTGACCGTGGTTCACTAATTGACGTGCTTGACGACGAGTAGTTGCTAAACCTAAACGGTATACTACGTTATCTAAACGTTGTTCAAGAAGAACCATGAAGTTTTCACCATGTTTACCTTCTTTAATTTTGCCAGCTTTTTTGAATAAAGTAGCAAATTGACGTTCGTTCATACCGTACATATGACGTAATTTTTGTTTTTCTTGTAATTGTTGACCATACTCAGATAATTTTTTACGGCTGTTTGGTCCGTGTTGACCTGGTGCGTATGGACGACGAGCGATTTCTTTTCCTGTTCCTGAAAGTGAAATGCCTAAACGACGAGATAACTTCCAGCTTGGTCCAGTGTAACGTGACATTGAACATTCCTCCAATAATTGTTTATTTTTTTGGAGTAAAATAATCGCGAAATCTTCGATTCGTGCAGTCACTACAAGGGTTCACCTTTGCAGCCGTGGTTACTACCTTACCCTAAAGGCTAGGACTGTTGACGAGCTTCTATATTTCTGCTGCATATTTTACACAAAAAGTATTGTACCCTATTTCCTATGAAAATACAAGGATTTTACTTAACTTCCCACTCGAGAGATAAGTGGCAACATTTTTGATCATCGGATTCCAATTGGTGCAATGTTTGAACCCCATTTCCAGTTTCACGAATTTCATAAAAACTCTTAACTGTAGCTTCAGGTAAAATTTCCTTATCATATTTTACTAGAACTGATTTTAAAGAATGAGTCTTAATAAAGTCCATGCCAAGGCTATCCATCACCCAATCGAAATACTTTGCATTATTCACATGGTGATTATAATCAATATCATTCAAGCGAACGCGATACGTTTGAACACTTGCATTATCCAAGTCGATTTTAGGAACTCTTGGATTACGACGATTATCTTTTTTATTTTCGATTGGATATTCGCTAAGCACTTCTTCATCGAGTGAGATAAGTTTTCTCTCTTTAATATTAATCATCGAAAATGTTGTTAATGCATCGACTAAAACTTCTTCCTCTTGAGATAAGATGGTATAACGACGGAACGTAAAGAATTTGTTATATCCAACAGGCTCCGTTTCGACAATAATCTCTTCTTCTAATTTAGGAAGACGATTGACGGTTAATTGGTTTTGAATCACAATCCATGAAAGACCTTTTTGATAAATCAAGTCAGGATGCGCAAGACCTCGTTCTTGTTTACGCGAAGCTAGCATCATAATCCCGACAACATGGCTAAGAGATAACTCTCCTTTCCAATTACATTCATACGCCTTCACAACATGATTCATGCGACAAATTGATTCTACCATAGTACATCCTTTCGTATTTGACTAGTTCCACACATCTACACTATCTGTATTCAATACTGACACAATTTCATGCCCTTTAAACAAGATAATATAATCTGTTGGTAAATGCATCACTTCATATAATTCTGGGTAATCTGGAAAGATTTCATACGCTTGATTTCCTTCTAGCGGTTGAGGATCAATCGTTTGATCGATTGGAGCAATATACCAAGTTTCATCATCAAAACGGTGTGCATACCACTCATCCACTTCAAAAGTATGGTTAGCAATCACTAATGGTCCATCGAAACGAAATGGAATCAGACGGCCTAATGTTTTCGTACGTTTTCCAGTTTGAATCGTTTTTCGAATAATGTCTAGGAAATAAGAGAAATCTTCCACCCATTCATCTAATAGTTTATGCTCGTAATTTTGAACAACCACTTGAAAATCTTCCCCTTTAGGAATGACTTTCACTTGTCCATAATGAATTGGAATTAAAGTATCGACCTCGTCCCAATTCTCCTCAAAATATTCTTCTACGAAAGTAAGCATATCTTCTGCTTCCTTTTGATAGTCTTCATCCGCCACTAAAGTCAGACGTCGACCATTCACTTCACGAATAAATTCCATAAAATCTCTCCTTCCACGTTTACTAGTGTACCTCATTTTTGAAAATTTTACCTGTATCATACCCGCAAACACTGAAAATTTGTTATACTGAATGAAAGAATGAAAGGAGCACATCGATGCAAAATAACCCTTTTTACAAGTTTTATCAAAAATCTCTTGACGAAAGAAAAGAAATATTACTCAATCATCCTACTTTGACTAGTAAAGCTAAAGAGCAACTAAACAAAGGTCTAGCGCTACCTGAATCCATCGCAAACCAAATGGTCGAAAACCAAATTGAAATATACGGCCTACCCTATGGAATTGTTCCTGAATTAATCGTAAACGGAAAAAGTTATATCGTTCCAATGGTAACGGAAGAGCCTTCTGTTATTGCTGCAGCGAGCTATGCTTCAAAACTACTTAATTTAGCTGGCGGGACAACGACTATTCAAGAAAAACGTGAAATGATTGGAGAAATTGCCATTGTTAAATCTCCTCTAACACTTGAAGAAGTAAAAACTAAACTAGAACAACAAAGAGAATCGCTCTTTTCGATTGCGAATAATGCTCATCCTTCTATCGTAAAACGTGGCGGAGGAATTCGAGAAATATGGGTCGAAGAAAAGTATACTGACAAAGAAGGATTTTTCATTTTCTACGTATCAGTTGATACAAAAGAAGCGATGGGAGCGAATATGTTGAACACCATCCTCGAAGCACTTGTATCACCAATCGAAGCAATGACTTGCGGCGAAAGCATTATGGCTATTCTCTCGAATCTAGCAACAAACTCCGTTGTCACTGCTAAATGCGTGATCTCTTCAAGAATCTTGGATACGAGAACTACTAAAGGTGAAGATGTGATAGATCGAATCGTTTTAGCAAGTGAATTTTCTAAAGCGGACCCTTACCGTGCAACTACTCATAACAAAGGAATTATGAACGGTATTGACTCTGTTGTCATCGCTACTGGAAATGACTGGCGAGCAATCGAAGCTGGTGCTCACGCTTATGCAAGTTTAAGTGGACAATATCAACCACTGACAAATTGGACAAAAGATGAGGCAGGGAACTTAGTGGGGACTATCACTCTCCCTCTTCCTGTTGGAACGGTCGGAGGTTCAATTGCAATTCATCCAGGTGCACAATTTGCACACGAGTTACTCGGTTATCCAAGTGCTGTTGAACTAGCGGGAATCATCGCATCGATTGGTTTAACGCAAAACCTTGCTGCTGTAAAAGCTCTTGTAACAGATGGTATTCAAAAAGGACATATGAGACTACAAGCGAAATCCTTAGGACTAGCAGTTGGAGCAACAAAAGATGAACTTCCGCTTCTTATGAATTTACTCGCTAAAGCACCTCACTTAAATCAAGAAACTGCCAAAGCTCTATTAGAAAAAATAAGAAAATAAAAATAGACTTCCCTAGCTTAATGCTAAGGAAGTCTTCTTTATTTTCATTATCTTTCGTCTTCAGTGTATTCCATTA
>ERZ772977.208-NODE-208-length-47114-cov-5.330245_pt1 | contig 47114 bp, 45 predicted proteins | sample MGYA00511131_ERZ772977 | MGnify/ENA primary metagenome ERZ772977 (study PRJEB29015, sample SAMEA2737935) | human oral metagenome | biome: human oral; feature: human-associated habitat; material: dental | place: China | collected 2151 ...
TCGTGCTCGAGAAGAAGTGGGGCGCCCCCACCATCACCAATGACGGCGTGTCCATCGCCAAGGAGATCGAGCTGGACGATCCCTACGAGAAGATCGGCGCCGAGCTGGTCAAGGAGGTCGCCAAGAAGACCGACGACGTAGCGGGTGACGGCACCACCACCGCCACCGTCGTGGCCCAGGCGATGGTCCGCGAGGGCTTGCGCAACGTCACCGCCGGCGCCAACCCGATGGCCCTGAAGAAAGGCATTGAGGCCGCCGTTGCCGCTGTCGCCGAGGAGCTGTCCGGGCTGGCCATCGACGTCGAGACCAAGGAGCAGATCGCTGCCACCGCTTCGATCTCCGCCGCCGATCCCACCGTGGGCGAGATCATTGCCGAAGCCATGGACAAGGTCGGCAAGGAAGGCGTGATCACCGTCGAGGAGTCCAACACCTTCGGGCTGGAACTCGAACTGACCGAGGGCATGCGCTTCGACAAGGGCTACATTTCGCCGTACTTCGTCACCGACGCGGAACGAATGGAGGCCACCCTCGACGATCCCTACGTCCTGATCGTCAACTCCAAGATCTCCTCGCTGAAGGACCTCCTGCCCGTGCTGGAGAAGGTCATGCAGTCCGGCAAGTCGCTGCTGGTGGTGGCCGAGGACGTGGAGGGCGAGGCCCTGGCCGGTCTGATCGTCAACAAGCTGCGCGGCACCTTCAAGTCCATCGCCGTCAAGGCCCCGGGCTTCGGTGACCGCCGCAAGGCCATGCTGGGTGACATCGCCATCCTGACCGGCGGCCAGGTGATCTCCGAGGAGGTCGGCCTGTCGCTCGAGACCGTCACCCTTGACCTGCTGGGCCGGGCCCGCCAGGTCATCGTCACCAAGGACGAGTGCACCATCGTCGACGGCGGTGGCGCGCAGGCCCAGATCGAGGGCCGCGTCGCCCAGATCCGCCGTGAGATCGAGAACTCCGACTCCGACTACGACCGTGAGAAGCTGCAGGAGCGCCTCGCGAAGCTGGCCGGTGGCGTGGCCGTCATCAAGGTTGGTGCCGCCACCGAGGTGGAGCTGAAGGAACGCAAGCACCGCATCGAGGACGCCGTCCGCAACGCGAAGGCAGCTGTCGAGGAGGGCATCGTGCCCGGCGGTGGTGTCGCGCTGCTGCACGCCTCCAAGGCCGCCAAGGTGGAGGGCCTGGACGACGACGAGCTGGTCGGCGCGAACATCGTGTTCGCCGCCGCGCAGGCCCCGCTGCGCCAGATCGCCGCGAACGCCGGCCTCGAGGGCGGCGTCATCGCGGAGAAGGTCGCCGGTCTGCCGAAGGGCCATGGCCTCAACGCCGCGACCGGCGAGTACGTCGACATGGTGGCCGCCGGGATCATCGATCCGGCCAAGGTCACCCGCTCGGCGCTGCAGAACGCCGCATCCATCGCGGCCCTGTTCCTGACCACCGAGGCCGTCATTGCGGACAAGCCCGAGAAGGCTCCCGCCGCTGCCGGTGCCCCGGGCATGGACGAGATGGGTGGCATGGGCGGTTTCTGATCGCCTGCTCGAAACCCATGAGGGTGGGGTCTCCTCCGGGAGGCCCCACCCTCATCATGTCCCGGTGTTCCCGTCTACATCCTAGATGTGGAGTGCTACGCGTTTCGTCGCTGTCCACGAAACGTATAGCACTCCACCTTCCGATCGAGTGGATCCCGGGCCCGGCCATGAGCCGTCGGCTTTGGGCGGGAGCGTGTGGTTCTGTGGGTCGGCTGGGCGGGGAGTACGTGGTGTACCCCGCGTGGACCGGAGGTGGGAGGACTCGGCAGACTAGGGAGTATGGGTCTGCTTGAGGTGATCGCGCTGCACGCGGCCGATGCGCAGCGTGCCGAGGAGGGCGGGGCCGATCGCGTCGAGCTGCTCGGCACCCTGGACGAGGATGGTCTCTCCCCGGAACCCGCGATGGTGGCGAAGGTGCGCCGTGCGACCTCCATCCAGATCCGGCCCATGGTGCGGTTGCGAGCCGGATTCCGCACCGACGGGGGCGAACTTGCGCGGCTCAAGGGATTGATCGCCTCCTATCTGGACGAGGGCGCCGACGGGGTGGTGCTGGGGTTCCTGAACGGCCATGCGGGCATCGACCTCGAGGTGTGCAACGCGCTCATTGCCGACGGTGACTTCGCCTGGACCTTCCACCGGGCCGTCGACAATTGCCTGGATTTCGACGACGCATGGGAGGATCTGGCCACCCTGCCGCGCCTCGACCAAGTGCTCACCGCAGGCTCGGCCCGCGGAGTGGAGCACGGACTCGACGAACTCCTGGAACGGGCCCGCTCCAACCCCGGGATCGCACGGGTGATCATGGCAGGGGGAGGGCTGAGAGCTGAACACGTCCCGTGGCTGATCCGTGCCGGGGTGCGGGCCTTCCACATTGGCAGCCCCGCCCGTCCCGGAGGCAGCTACAAGGCCTACGTCGACCCCGACCTGGTGCGCACCTGGCGGGAGCTGATCGACGAGCAGACCGCCGCCGTCAGGAGGCCGCGGTGAACCCCCGTCCCCTCAAATTGCGGCGCGGCGCCCGGGTGCTGCTGCTGGCGGGCGAGGAAGTGTTGCTGTTGAACGACTCCGACCCTGGTGTTCCCGGGTCCTCCTGGTGGGTGACGCCGGGCGGCGGCATCGATGACGGGGAGAATCCCGCGGAGGCGGCCTGCCGGGAAGCGGGGGAGGAAACCGGGCTGCGGCTGACCCCCTTCGACCTCGTCGGTCCGGTGGCCCGGGGTCGCGCCTGTCACGGCTACTCCGATCGCATCCGGGTGCAGGACGATCTTTTCTTCCTCGCACGGGTGCGACGTTTCGAGCCGAGCAACATGGGCTGGACAGATTCCGAGAAGAAACGCATGAGGGGTTTTCGCTGGTGGCGGATCGACTCCCTGCCGGAGGAGGTCTGGCCGCCGTGGGTGTCCGAAATCGCCATGGCCGATCCCGCTCATCCCCTGGCGCTGGCGGACCGGGAGGAGTCGACGGTGCCGCTGAGCCCCGCCGAATGGGAGCGGGTCAGCGCTGCGCTGGGCTGCTGAAGGCGGTGGCCAGGCAGGCGATCCCGAAGGCAAGACCGAACCACCGGCCCAAACCGTTCAACACGTCCTGCGCCTGCGCGATCAGGACCAAGACCAACATGGCCCCGATGATCAGGGACGCGATCCCGATCTGGCGGCCCGACTTGTTGGTCCGCAGCAGCAACCCACCTCCCCCCAGCAGTAACCAAGGAAGTACCTGGGGAAGGAGTACTCCCAGGATGGAGGCGATACCGGCGACGCACATGATGCTTCGTTGGGCCTGGGTCATGGCGATGGGGCCGGTCCCGTAGTGCGGATACGGGGCCGTCTGTATCGGCTGGTATGGCCCCGTCGGCAGGTTCAGACGGGAAGTTGGATCGGGCGGAAGAGGTTTCGGCGGCGCCCCGCCGATCGCTGTGACGACGAAGGGTTGTCTTGGATCGCGGGAACCGTAACCCGCAGCATAGGCCATCATCAGCGCTGAGGACACGTCGAAGGGCGCCGCGGGGTTGCGGCGAAGCCTCTCCTCCTTCCCGAGATCCTCCAGCGCCACCGCCGGGGACATCGGCGCGAAACCGGACGGGGGTGCCACGGCTCCCGGGGTCAGCTGCGGGGCGGGCTCTGCGGCGGGCAGCGGAGCCACATCGGGGAGTGCGAAACCGTCCGGCCGCTCGATTGGGGCGTAAGCGGCCCCATCAGTCCAGGAAGCCATGGGCACCAGAGTAGCGGGACGCGAGGGGGACGCCTCCGTGAGTGTTTTCCTCGGGCGCCGCGCACCGAGGCTGAGTGAATGAAGCGGAAGCTCCCGTTGAGCATGCCGCGCAGTTTTCCCCGGCGTAATGTTCATTTTGAGTTCAATATGAACATTCTTGGTTGTGTGGTGAAGGAGCCCGCGATGGAGGTAGTCATCTGTTCCGACGAGCAGCAGGTCGGTCAGGTCGCCGCGAATCGAGTGGTTCAGTGGGTCGAAAGGCTTGCGACCCCGGTGCTGGGGCTCGCCACGGGCAGCTCCCCGCTGGCCCTCTACAACGAACTGGCCCGCAGGGTGGCGGCGGGGGAGGTGGACTTCTCACACGGTATCGGCTTCGCCCTCGACGAGTACGTGGGCATCGATCCGGAGAACCCGCTCAGTTACCGGCAGACCATCCTGCGCACGGTGATTGAGCCGCTGCGAATGGACCCCGCCCGGGTGAATGTTCCGAATGGTCTCACCCCCGACCTGGCTGCCGCTGCCCTTGAGTACGACCGGGCCATCAAGGCCGCAGGAGGCGTGGACGTGCAGGTGCTGGGCATCGGCAGCAATGGTCACATCGGCTTCAACGAGCCCACCTCCTCGTTCGCATCCCGCACCCGCGTCAAGACCCTGACCGAGCAGACCCGTGCCGACAACGCCCGGTTCTTCGACGAGGGCGAACGGGTTCCCACGCACTGCGTGACCCAGGGACTGGGAACCATCATGGAGGCCCGGCACGTCGTCATGGTGGTCACGGGCCACCACAAGGCCGCCGCGGTGGCTGCCATGGTCGAGGGACCCGTGGCTGCGGTGTGTCCGGCCTCGATTCTCCAGTTCCATCCGAGCGTTCTCGTGGTGGTCGACGAGGCCGCCGCCGCTGGTCTGAACCACGCCGACTACTTCCGCCACGTCGCCGACATTCTGATCTGACCAGGGGTGATGATCGCAGATTCTCCTGGGTTTTCCCCTGCTCAGGGGCGAGATAGACTGGCCTGCCAGCCACGACCACGAGGAGAGCCTGCCATGCCCACCGGACGAGTTCGCTTCTTCGATGCCGACAAGGGATTCGGGTTCATCACGAAGGACGGGGGCGGTGACGTTTTCGTCCGGGCCGGGGTGCTACCCAGGGGTGTGACATCACTCAAGCCCGGGCAGAAGGTGGAGTTCGGGGTGATCGAGGGCCGCCGCGGTGAACAGGCTCTGTCCGTGCGTCTGGTGGAGGCCCCGCCGTCGCTGTCCAAGGCATCGCGGAAGAAGGCCCAGGACATGGCCGTGATCGTCGAGGACCTGATCAAGATGCTCGACGCCCTGGGCAACGGGTACCGGCACGGCCGCTACCCGGATGACAAACACGGTGCGAAGATTGCAGCGGTGCTGCGGCGCGTGGCCGATGAACTGGAGCTGTGAGAGTGGCGACGCTGAGACTTGATTCGGTTGCCGCCTCCGCGATCGACCTGGCGCGCGCCGCGGCCGTCGATTCCGGGGGGGAAAGCGCTGTTGGTGAACATCTCGGGGTGGTGGCCGAGGGGGAGCGGGTGGTGACCCATTCCTTCGCCTGCCTGCTGACGGGCTACCCGGACTGGTACTGGGCGGTGACGCTGGTGCGTGCTTCCCGGGCGCGGATCGCCACCGTCAACGAGGTGGTACTGCTGCCCCACACCGATGCGCTGCTGGCCCCGGCCTGGGTGCCCTGGGAACGGCGCATCCAACCCGGGGACATCGGTCCGGGGATGCTCATGGCGACCCCCGACAACGACCCACGTCTCGAACCCGGCTTCGCTGCGACGGACCTACCCGCGGACGCCGACCCGGCGGAATGGGCGCAGCTGCGCTCCACCGTGGCCGAGCTGGGGCTCGGGAGGGAACGGGTACTCTCGGCAGCCGGGCGGGACGCCGCCGTGGAACGCTGGCTCTCGGGTGCCCCGGGCAACGGCGACGAATCCAGCAGGAACGCTCCTGCCACCTGCGCGTCCTGTGGCTATTTCGTGCCGCTGCGTGGGGCGCTCGGTACCCTGTTCGGGGCATGCGCTAACGAGTACTCGCCTTCGGATGCACGTGTCGTCAGCCTCGAACACGGCTGCGGAGGGCACTCCGACGTGGTGGCTGCCGAACGGGCCCGGGAGCTGCCCGCCCCGGTGTTCGACACCATCGGGATCGACGAACAGCTATTCGACTGATCAATCCCACGCGGGTGTTGCCCTCACCTGTGGTCCCGGGTCTATGATCCCGATACGTGGTCATGAAATCCCCGAAAGCTGCCAGGCTCCCCGGAAACCCGGACGTTTCACCGAATGCCTCTTGGCTTGAACGCCGCTTCCGTATATCCAAGAGGGGTTCCAGTGTCGGGCAGGAGGTTCGTGGCGGTTTGGTGACGTTTTTCGCGATGGCCTACATCATCGCGTTGAACCCGCTCATCATCGGTACCGCCACTGACCTCAACGGCAATTTGATCTCCGGTGCGCCGAAATTCCTGGACGCCGCCATGACACAGGTGGACGCCGCCGCCGTCGGCGCTTCCATCGGGATGGTGGCCGCCGGCACGGCCTTCATCGCCGGGATCATGACCATCCTCATGGGTCTGGTCGGTCGTTTCCCGATGGGGCTCGCGACAGGGCTCGGTCTGAACGCCCTCGTCGCCTACACCCTCGCGCCGAAGATGACCTGGCCGCAGGCCATGGGCCTGGTGGTCTGGGAGGGAATCCTCATCACGCTCCTCGTGCTCACCGGGTTCCGCACGGCCGTCTTCAAGGCCGTACCGAAGACCCTGCGAACCGCGATCTCCGTCGGCATCGGCCTGTTCATCGCCTTCGTCGGGCTCATCAACGCGGGAGTGGTGCGCAAACCCGCCGGTTCCCCACCCGTGGAGCTCGGCATCTCCGGGTCGCTGACCGGCTGGCCCATTCTCGTGTTCGTGATCGGGTTGGGACTGCTGATCGCCCTTCACGTGCTGAAGGTCAAGGGAGCGATGCTGATCTCCATCGTCTCTGCGACGGTGATGGCGATCATCATCGAGGCCGTCGCCCACGTCGGCGCCCACGTCGGGGCGGACAACCCCAGCGGGTGGGCACTGAACGTGCCCTCCCTCGCGAACTTTTCCCTGCCCGACCTCGGGCTGCTGTTCCGGGTGGACATGGTCGGGGCCTTCTACGTCGACGGCCACTTCAGTTTCCCGACCTTCCTGGGCCTGATGGTGCTGGTGTTCTCGCTGCTGCTCGCCGATTTCTTCGACACCATGGGAACCGTTGTCGCCGTCGGTTCCGAGGGCAGGCTGCTGGATGAGCACGGTATGCCCGACCACGTCACCGAGATCCTCCTGGTTGACTCCCTGGGTGCGGTGGCCGGCGGTCTCGGGTCGGTGTCGTCGAACACCTGCTACGTCGAGTCGACGGCGGGTGTCGGTGAGGGCGCCCGCACAGGGCTGGCCTCCGTCGTCACCGGCCTCGCCTTCCTGGTGGCCGTCTTCCTGTCGCCGATCATCAACATGGTTCCCTCCGAGGCCGCCTCTCCGGTGCTGGTGTTCGTCGGTTTCCTGATGATCGAACAGGTGGTCGATGTCGACTGGAGTGATCCCGAGGTGGGCATTCCCGCATTTCTCACCATCATCCTCATGCCGTTCTCCTACTCCATCACCGTCGGCATCGGAATCGGTTTCCTCGCCCACGTCTTCATCAAAGTGATCCGTGGCCACGCGAAGCGGGTGCACCCGCTCATGTATGTGGTCGCCGCGCTCTTCATCATCTACTTCCTGCAGGGCCCGTTGCTGGCTCTCATCGGCTGACCGCGGATGTGGTGAAGAACTGTTCGCTCATCAAAGGCGTGATGATTTTCCATTCAGGTTCGGGGATCGCATACACCTCTGCCGGCCGCGCCGCAACCATGAACAAGTATGGCGTTCTTGCGTCAGTGGGAAGAATCGGTGTGCGCTACGGCAACGCCGCAGCAGATATCATTCAATGCCATCCGTGTAGGAAGGAACTTGTTAACCGGGAGTTCCATCACGCTAGAAGAAAAGTGTTCAAGGGTGCGGTGGCATGGAATGAACACCGATTGTAATCACGCCAGGCTTCATTGCATGATCGGGTGCCGAACCCCGAACGATTTCCACCGGGAATGGAAGCAAACCGAGACGGCAGCCTGAACCATAATTCAAAGCTTTCGCCACTGTCCACAAAACCTATGGCAGTCCAGTCATGATGGGTTCTGGACAATGGGATTGGCTTCTGCGTCTGATGAGACCACTATTCCTGCCGAGGCTGCTCTGGACGCCATTGAATTGATCCCGGTGGCGCGACTGCCGGATCTTCGCGCCACGTCAGGGGTGGTGTAGGTGGGAGTCGGTCAAAGGCGCTGGCATGGGTGGTTGCCTCGAGTCGTGGTTCTGATTCATGTCCTCCGTTTGGTCGTGTGGGTGGGGCGACGGGGAAGAAGTGACGGTTTCAGGGCAGATCTTGAGTAACGTTGCCAACACAGTTGATTAAACGATCATCTACCTGATGGTTGGGGACTGCGTCAAGAGAGGAACAACCATGAAATCAGCCAGGTTCGCCGGTCTCCTTTCTTTCGTGGCAGGCGTTCTCATGCTCGTTTGTGGCGCATTCGCATGGGGAATCACCTCCACCCAGCTTGCATCCGAGAACATCACCGTCGCGAACGACGCCCCGGCCTTCGCCGGCTCGAAAGTGGCGGGCCCTCTCACCGCCTTCTACCAGGCCGAGGCGGTCAAGCAGCACACCCGGGTGGCGAGCAACGGCCTGACCTACGCTGAACTCGGCGCCAAGGTGCAGGAGGCCAGGGACGCCGGGGAAACCGCTACCGCCGAGCAGCTCCAGGCCACCCGCGCCATGGTGGAGACCGGGAACTTCGTGCGCGCCTCCCTGCTGACCTCCGTCATGGCCTTCGGGGTCTCGGCCCTCGTGATGGGCGCGGGCCTGCTCTTCAGCTTCCTCGGCTGGGGCCTGTACAGGCTCTCCGCAACCCACGCGCAGGAAACCGAGTCCCAGGAGGCCTGAGCTGTTGTTCCGCTTTGCCACTAGTCTTGGCGCATGTTCCAGAAGGTCCTTGTCGCCAACCGAGGCGAGATCGCTGTTCGAGCCGTCCGTGCCGCCTTCGAACTGGGGTGCAGGACCGTTGCCGTCTTCCCCTACGAGGACCGCAACGCCGACCACCGGATCAAGGCCTCCGAGTCCTACCTGATCGGGGAGCGGGATCATCCCGTCAAGGCATATTTGGACATCGACGAGATCATCCGCGTAGCGAAGGAATCCGAGGCCGACGCGGTCTACCCCGGTTACGGTTTTCTCTCCGAGAACCCCGACCTCGCCGCGGCCTGCGCCGCCAACGGGATCACCTTCGTCGGTCCCTCCGCCGAGGTGCTCGAGCTGGCCGGCAACAAGGTGCGGGCCTTGGAACAGGCCCGCAGGGCGGGGGTGCCGACCCTCAAATCGACGCCGCCGTCCACCGATCCCGACAAGCTGATCGCCGGTGCCGAGGAGATCGGTTTCCCGGTGTTCATCAAGGCCGTCGCGGGTGGTGGTGGCCGCGGCATGAGGCGCGTCGACGACCCTGCCCGTTTCGGCGAGGAGCTGGGGGCCGCGATGCGCGAGGCCGAAGGGGCGTTCGGCGACCCGACGGTGTTCGTTGAGCAGGCCGTCGCGGCTCCCCGCCACATCGAGGTGCAGGTGCTGGCCGACCATCAGGGCAACGTCGTCCATCTCTTCGAACGCGACTGCTCCATCCAGCGCCGCCACCAGAAGGTGGTGGAGATCGCACCTGCCCCCCACATCAGCGATGAGCTGCGCGCGGCGCTGACCGCCGATGCCGTGAAGTTCACCAAGGCCATCAACTACACCTGCGCGGGGACCGTCGAGTTTCTCGTCGAGACCTCGGGACCGCGGGCCGGCAGCCACGTGTTCATCGAGATGAACCCCCGAATCCAGGTGGAACACACCGTCACGGAGGAGATCACCGACGTCGACCTGGTGCAGGCGCAACTGCGGATCGCATCGGGGGAGACCCTCGACGAAATCGGGATCCGCCAGGACGAGCTGCACATCCGCGGTGCCGCCCTGCAATGCCGCATCACCACAGAGGACCCGGCGAACTCGTTCCGGCCCGACACCGGTGTGATCCAGGCCTACCGCTCCGCTTCCGGGGCGGGCATCCGGCTCGACGGCGGCACCACCGGAACCGGGGTGGAGATCAGCCCCCACTTCGACTCGCTGCTGGTCAAACTCACCGCCCGCGGCCGCAACCTCCACGACGCCGTCGTCAGGGCCAGGCGCGCGCTGGCGGAGTTCAGGATCCGGGGCATCGCAACCAACATCACCTTCCTGCGCGCGGTCCTGGAGGACCCGGACTTCGGAAGCGGCGCGGTGACCACCTCCTTCATCGACGAGAGACCCCACCTGCTCGCGGGACGTATCCCGGCGGACCGCGGCACCAAACTGGCCCGCTTCCTCGCCGATGTCACCGTGAACCAGCCCAACGGGCCCGCCCCCACGTCCCTGGACCCCTCGGCGAAGCTGCCCGGGACCCTGCCCGCGGGTCAGATTCCCGACGGTTCCCGCCAGCGGCTCCTGGCCCTCGGCCCGGCCGGATTCGCCAAGGCCCTGCGTGAGCAGCGTGCAGTGGGCGTCACCGACACCACCTTCCGCGACGCCCACCAGTCGTTGCTCGCCACGCGGGTGCGCACCCGCGACCTGGTGGCGGTGGCGCCCTGGCAGGCGCGGCTGCTGCCCGGGATGCTCTCCGTCGAGTGCTGGGGCGGGGCCACCTACGACGTGGCGCTGCGGTTCCTCGGTGAGGATCCCTGGGAGCGCCTCGCGAAGCTGCGGGCCGCGATGCCGAACCAGAACCTGCAGATGCTGCTGCGCGGCCGCAACACCGTCGGCTACACCCCCTACCCGACCCAGGTGACCCGGGCCTTCGTCTCGGAGGCCGCGGAGGTCGGGGTGGACATCTTCCGCATCTTCGACGCCCTCAACGACGTCGAACAGATGCGCCCCGCGATCGATGCGGTCGTCCACGACACCGAATCCGTGGCGGAGGTGGCGCTCTGCTACACCGCGAACCTCCTGGACCCCGACGAGAGGACCTACACTCTCGACCACTACCTGCGGCTCACCGAACGGATCGTCGACGCGGGGGCGCACATCCTGGCGATCAAGGACATGGCGGGGCTGCTCAGGCCCGCCGCCGCCGCGAAACTCGTCGCGGCACTCCGGGAACGGTTCGAACTGCCCGTTCACCTCCACACCCACGACACCACGGGAGGGCAGCTCTCCACCTTGATGGCCGCCATCGACGCCGGGGTCGACGCGGTGGACGTCGCGAACTCGGCGATGTCGTCGACAACCTCGCAGCCACCCATGTCGGCGCTGCTGATGGCCCTCGACGGCACCGACCGCGCCCCGGACATCGACCCGGGGGCGGTGCTGGACCTGGAGCCCTACTGGGAGGCGGTCCGCAGGGTCTACAAACCTTTCGAGTCGGGACTGCCGGCGCCGACGGGGCGTGTCTACAGCCACGAGATCCCGGGTGGGCAGCTGTCCAACCTGCGTCAGCAGGCCATCGCGCTCGGCCTGGGCGACAAGTTCGAGGCCATCGAGGCGATGTACGCCGCTGCCGACAAGATCCTGGGACGCCCCACGAAGGTGACGCCGTCGTCGAAGGTCGTGGGCGACCTGGCGCTGCACCTGGTGGCGGTCGGAGCCGATCCGGCGGAGTTCGCCGCGGAGCCGCGCCGCTTCGACATCCCGGACTCGGTGATTGGTTTCCTCAACGGGGAGCTGGGTGAACCAGCGGGAGGCTGGCCGGAACCGTTCCGCACCCGCGCCCTGGAGGGTCGTCGCACACCGCCGCGCATCACGGAGGTGGTTCCCGAGGACCTCGTCCTGCTGGAGATCCCGGGCATTGAACGGCAGCGCACCCTCAACCGGCTGCTGTTCCCCGGCCCGACACGGGAGTTCCAGCAGAAACGCGACGAGTTCGGTGACGTCTCCGTGCTGCCGACGGTGCCCTACCTGTACGGGATGGAACCCGGCCACGAATACCCCGTCACCTTGGAGAAGGGCGTCACGCTGCTGCTCGGTCTGGAGGCCATCGGAGCACCCGACAAGTGGGCCAGGCGCAACGTGATGACCCTTCTGAACGGCCAGCTGCGCCCAGTCAGGGTGCGCGACAACTCCCTCGAATCGGAGGTGGCCTCCGCGGAGAAGGCCGATCCGGGCAACCGCGGGCACGTCGCCGCACCGTTCGCAGGTGCCGTGACCGTGACTGTCGCGGAGGGCGACGAGGTAGCGGTCGGAGATCAGGTGGCCACCATCGAGGCCATGAAAATGGAGGCCGCCATCAACGCACCCGTCGCGGGCGTGATCAAACGAGTGGTGCTGATCGGCACCACGCAGCTCGACGGCGGGGACCTGGTGGTCGTGATCGAATGACGCCCGGGTTCCTTCCCCGGCCGGTGGGTCAGGCCGTTTTCTCCGGGACCGCCTGATCCACCACGACGACATCCTCCTGGTCGGACAGCTTCCGGAGGAACTCCAGAAGCGGCGCGACGACGTTTCGCGTGTCCTCGTCGAGGGTGTCCGGGTCTATCCCCCCGAGGGCCTCGCAGGTGGCCACTGCGTGACCGTGGTGGCCGTAGCCCGCCTGCATCCCGGGCAGTGGCATCAGCGGGATGCCCGACGGGCGCTTGCCCAGGCGGGTCACCGACAGCGTCGAAGGCAGGCCCCGGCGCGCCAGGTCGAACTCCACCGAATCAAGACGTCGGTACTCGATCCGGGCAGTGGGGCCGGCCAGGTGCTCCAGCCACAGCAGGAGCACGTCCCAGCACTGCCCGAGCCTCTCCTGGGGGACGAACCCGCCTTCCAGGAGGGTGCCCGCGTCCCGCAGCAGGGGGCGTGAGGGATCCACCTCCAAGTCGGGATTGCGGCGGAACAGCCCCCAGCGGCGCTTCATGACCGGAGCGGGGTAACGTTCCGTGAACACCCTCGTCAGCGCCTCCGCCACCTCGGGTGGGGCGCCGAAGATGTCTCGAACATCGTCGATACGGATGCCGAAGAGCCTCATCGCTCGCATGAAGCACAGCCTACAGGGCAAAGCCCAGTATGCTGGCCGACACCATGAGATCCATTCGACGCATCGCTGCAGTCGCTGCGGCGACCGCGTGCCTGGTCTGGGGAGGGACCCCGGCCCTGGCCGACGTGACCATTTCCGATGCAGGCAGCCCCCTCACGGGTGTGGCCTTCGACCCGCGGTCGTCGCGGCTGTTCGCTGTGTCCGAGGCCGACGGGACCAACATTCTGGTCACGGACGCCAAGGGCGCGAAACTGGGATCCGTCAGTTTCTCCGCCAAAACCGAGTCCGTGCAGGGCCTGGCCGTGTACTCGGGTTCGCTCTACGTGGGTGACGTGGGGGATGTCGGGGGCAACCGCAACAAGATCACCGTGTACAAGCTTCCGCACGAGGTCGGCAACCAGTCCTACAATTCCTACGACTTCCGCTACCCGGACGGGTCGCACGACGCCAAGTCGGTGCTGATCTCGGGCAAGGGCCGCATCTACGTGGTGACGGCGGGCGATAACCCCGGCATCTACCACGCCGAGCTGGAACCGTCTCGTTCAGGGGTGAACAAACTGAGCCGCGCCTCCGACGCGCCCGAGGGCGTGACCGACGGGGTCTTCCTCTCCGACGGCGTCACCATGGCGTTGAGAACCAAGTCCGGGGTGCAGGTCATCGACGCATCCAGCTGGGAAACCCGGGCCACCCTCACCTATCAGGGAGCCCCTGACGGGGAGTCGATCACCACGTTCAGCGAGGACAGGATGCTTGTGGGCGCTGGACCGCAGCTGCGGGAGGAGGCCGTGCCCACCTCCGACGGCACCGTCACGATCTCGCCGTCGGGCGAGGCGTCATCAACGCCATCCCCGGAACCTTCCGAGAGCCCCGCGAACAGCGCCTCACCCACCCCGCAGGAGACCACCAAGCAGGACCCCGAAGAGAAGACCACTCAACCGGCGCGCGGCGGCACCCGCCTTGCCATCGCGGCCGCCGCGGTGCTGGCCCTGGCCTTGGGAGCCGTGGTCTTCTTCCGCAAAAAATAGGAGACCGCTGACCGCTACCTTCTCACAACCTCTCCACGACGTGGTCGATGCAGGCGGTCAGAGCCTCCACGTCGGCCTGGTCGACGGATGCGTAGGTGCCGATCCGTAGCTGGTTGCGTTTCAGCGCGCGGTAGGGGTCGACATCCACGATCCCGTTGCCGCGCAGCTCGGCTATCACCCGGGTGGCATCCACCCCGGGGGCCAGGTCGATGGTCGCGACCACGGGGGAGCGATGCGCCGGGTTGGTGACGAACGGGGTCGCGTACGACGATGTCTCCGCCCAGCCGTACAGGTGGCCGCTCATCCGGCGGCAGCGTTCCTCGGCGGCCTCGATCCCGCCCAGACCCAGCAGCCAGTTGATCTGGTCCTCGAGCAGCAGCAGAGTCGCGATGGCCGGGGTGTTGAGGGTCTGGTTCCTGGCCGAGTTCGATGCCGCGACGCCCAGGTTCAGTGACTCCGGTATCCAACGACCCGCGGCGGCGATGCGTTCCGCGCGTTCCAACGCGGCCGGGGAGCAGAACGCCACCCACAAACCCCCGTCGGAGGAGAAGTTCTTCTGCGGGGCGAAGTAGTAGACGTCCGTCCGTGAGATGTCGGCGGCCATCCCGCCCGCAGCCGACGTGGCGTCGATCAACACCAGGCCGTCGCCGATCCGCTCCACCGGGGCAGCCGCGCCCGTGGAGGTCTCGTTCTGCGCCCACGCCACCACGTCAGCGTCCTCCGGGACGGGCAGGACCACGGCCCCTGGAGCACATTCCGTGATGTCCGGGCCGGCCAGGAACGGAGCCGCCTCGGCGGCGCGCGCGAACTTGCGGGTGAACTCCCCGAAGACGGCGTGCGCGGAACGTCGTTCGATCAGGGAACAGATCGCCACGTCCCAGAACACGGTGGAGCCCCCGTTGCCGAGCACCACCTGGTACCCCTCCGGCAGCCGGTACAGCTCCCGCAGCCCCTCCTGAACCGTCGCGACGAGTTGCTTCACAGGTGCTTGGCGATGCGAGGTACCCAGCACGTCGCCACGCAGCGAGAGGTATTCCAGGGCCTCGGGGCGCACTTTGGCGGGACCCGAACCGAAACGGCCGTCTGCGGGGAGGAGGTCTTCGGGGATGACGATCACCCCCGAATTCTCCCACGTGCCTACGAAACCGGACTGTGCGGTTCGACGGATGGGAAGAAAACCGATGCTTGGATGGTGACATGACGAAACTGCGGGTCGGCCGGGCGGTGACGCCGGAGGGGACGATCGAGGAAGCGGTCATCGAGATCGCCGAAGGCCGGTTGGCGGCCATCACATCGGGAGGGGGAACCGGTGATTCCTGGGCGGTGCCGGGTTTCGTCGACACCCACTGCCATGGCGCGGTCGGCGTCAGCTTCGGCGACCCGGATCCCGCCGCCAATCTGCGTGCCATCGAGTATCACCGCTCCCGGGGAACCACCACCCTGTTCGCCTCCACAGTCACCGAGCCCATCGAGAAACTGGAGGCCCAGTGCCGGGTGCTGCGCGGGATCGTCGAATCCGGTGAGCTCGACGGCATCCACCTCGAGGGTCCCTTCCTGTCCGAGGCCCGGAGGGGCGCCCACGATCCCGGCCTGCTGCGCGATCCCGAACCGGAGCTCGTCGAACGGCTCATACTGGCGGGTGGGCCGGCGCTGCGCATGGTCACTCTGGCCGTCGAACGCGACGGGGGAGAGGCCGCCACGCGGCGTTTCACACGGGCGGGCGTCAAGGTGGCCTTCGGGCACTCCGACGCCGACGAGCACGTCGCTGCCGCATCCATCGGTTGGGGAGCCTGCATCGCCACCCACCTGTTCTCCGGGATGCGTTCCATCCACCACCGTGGACCAGGTCCCGTGCCCGTGCTGCTCACCGACGACCGCGTGATGTGTGAACTGATCTGCGACGGCATCCACCACCGGCCCGTGATCGCGCGGATGGCCATCGACGCCGCCGGGACCGATCGCATCTGCCTGGTCACCGACGCCATGAGTGCCACCGGCCGGGGTGACGGACGCTATCTGCTGGGGGAGCTCGAGGTGGAGGTCCGGGACGGAACCGCCCGGCTGGTCACCGCCGACGGCACCCCTGGTTCCATCGCGGGCTCCACCCTGACCATGGCCGAGGCGTTCAGTTTCGTCGTCGGCCGGGCGGGGCTGAGCATCCCCGAGGCCGCCCGGATCGCGGCCACCACCCCGGCCCGCTGGCACGGGCTGAAGGAGGTCGGAACCCTGGAGACCGGCAAACGTGCCGACATCTGCGTCGTGAATGATGCGGGGGAACTGCAACAGGTCTGGCGGCGGGGAGAACGCATCCATTGAAAGACGCCAAACCTGGTTGAGCCGACCTGCGAGCGCTAGGACCCCTGAGCGGTCAGGGAAGCGAGGGTGGCCCGTACTCTCGACTCCAGGCCGGCCCGCACCACCGGCCACTCCGCCGAGAGGATTGAGAAGACCACGGTGTCACGCCAGGAGCCGTCCTCCCGTGGCTGATGATGCCGCAGTACTCCTTCCTGCACGGCCCCCAACCGGGCGATCGCGTCCCGGGAACGCTGATTGATGGAATCGGTCTGGAGTTTCACCCGCTCGAAACCGCAGTCCTCGAAGGCGTGTCCCAGCAGCAGGAGTTTCACCTCCGCGTTCAGCCCCTTGCCCCACAGGGCTGGCCGGTACGCCGTCCAGCCCGCGTGGGCGCGCCGCGCCCGGGGCTCGAGATCACCCAGGGACGTGGTTCCGACCACCTCGCCCGCCGGGCCGAGCTGGGTGTCACCGGTCAACCGGATGGTGTACATGGCCCGGTCCTTACCCGCCGTGGCGATCAGGCGGGCGATGGCCGCGGCCCGGTCACCGGCCCCACCTGCGAATCCGAGCGCGAACACGCGCGGATCGTCCAGTGCCTTCACCAGTTCTGCCTCGTCCGCAGGCCGGGTGGGATCGAGTCTCACGAGCCGGCCGATCAGGGGCCTGTTGTCAGGGTTGTGTGTCACGGAATACATCCTTGCACCCGTGTGTTGGGATTATCCGGAAGGCGCTGCGATTACGGGGCTCCGCGTCGCGAAACCGCACTAACATTGCTTCAAAGGAGGCGTGAGTGGCATGAGCGAGCTGATCGACACCACGGAGATGTACCTGCGTACCGTGTATGAGCTGTTGGAAGAAGGGGTGCCTCCGCTGCGGGCCCGGATCGCTGAGCGCCTGCACCAGTCCGGACCCACCGTTTCCCAGACGGTGGCGCGTATGGAGCGCGACGGCCTGCTCACGGTCAAGGCTGACCGTACGATCAAGCTCACCCCGAAGGGCGCCCGGTTGGCGCGCGACGTGATGCGTAAACACCGGCTTGCGGAGCGCATGCTCACGGATGTGATCGGTCTCGAATGGGAGAAGGTTCACGCCGAGGCCTGCCGTTGGGAACACGTCATCTCGGACGAGGTCGAGCGTCGGCTGCTCGGGATCCTCGATTCTCCGACCAGCTCTCCCTATGGCAACCCCATCCCCGGGCTCAGGGATCTCGGGCTGGATCATGAGCACGTGCCCTTCCGGGAGGGGGTCGTGCCCTTGTCGGAGGTGGTGCCGAACCGGGGCGAGGTGACCGCCACCTTGGAACGGATGAGCGAGAACCTCCAGGCCGATTCGGAGGTGCTCTCCGCCCTCGCGGCCCTTGGGCTCCGGCCGGGGGTTGAGTTTGTGGTGCGCCGTGTGGGGATCGACCTCCGGTTCTGCGTCGGGGACGAAGCAGTCACGGTGGACGAGATGGTCGCAGAGCTGCTGTTCGTCACCGCCCACTGACCTCATCCATACCCCGGGGGGAATAAAAGGGGTGGGACCGTCGTTGCTTGGAATGAACAACGAAACCCGAAGTGAGGAAACATGGCAACCACAAATCTGACCAAGGAGAACTTCGGTTCCACCATCGAGGGAGCCGATGTCGTGCTCGTCGATTTCTGGGCCTCGTGGTGCGGGCCCTGTCGTCGGTTCGGGCCGATCTTCGAGGAGGCCTCCGGTCGCCACGACGGGGTCATCTTCGGCAAGGTGGACACCGAGGCCGAACAGGACCTGGCCTTCGCCCTCGACATCCAGTCCATTCCCACCGTCATGGCCTTCCGCGCCGGTGTCCTGGTGTTCAGGCACAGCGGTCTGCTGAACGGGACCCAGATCGATGATCTCGTCAGGCAGGTCAAGGAACTCGACCCGGAGAAGCTCAAGGAGGAGGTGCGGGAGGGAACCGCCGACTGATTCGGAGCAGGGACCTTAGTGCGCCCTTACTTCAATTAGGCGCGGTTTTTCTCGCGAATTTACGGGTCATGGTGTCCCTTAAGCGTCCTACTATTGACGGCAGTAGTCGGAGCGACGGAGGGAAACCATGACCGAGCGCGATGATGTGACTGGTCTGCCCAATTTGTTGACAACCACGGGGCGGGTCGCCCCGGTGCGATCCAGGCGGCCCATCTACCTGGACATGCTGCCCCCCTGCAACGCGGGATGCCCTGCGGGGGAGAACATCCAGGAGTGGTTGCGCTTGATAAAAGCGGGTCAACACGAGGCGGCCTGGCGGCAGCTCACCGCCGACAACCCCTTCCCGGCCATCCACGGCCGCGTCTGTTACCACCCCTGTGAGACGGCCTGCAACCGCAAGGATCTCGACGCGGCCGTCTCCATACACTCGGTTGAACGTTATCTGGGGGACCTGGCGCTGGAGCGCGGCTGGCGGTTCGAGGTGCCGCGTCGCAACTCCGGGAGGAGGGTGTTGATCATCGGCGCCGGGCCCTCCGGGTTGTCGGCCGCCTACCACCTGCGCCGCCTCGGCCACGAGGTGGAGATCCACGACTCCGCCGACGCCCCCGGCGGCATGATGCGCTACGGGATCCCCGAGTACCGGCTGCCCCGCGACGTCCTGGACGCCGAGGTGGCGCGCATCACCGACATGGGAGTGGTGATCCGCAACAATGCGCCGGTCACCGACCTGCTCGCCACGCAGGTGGCGGGCCGTTTCGACGCGGTGTTCGTGGCCATCGGCGCCCACCTGTCCAAACGCGTGGACATCCCCTCGGCCGATGCCACCAAGATGGTCGACGCCGTCAGCTTCCTGCGCGATGTCGCCAAGGGCGAGAGGCCCGTCATCGGACGCCGGGTCGCGGTCTACGGCGGCGGCAACACCGCCATGGACGCGGCCCGCGTGGCCCGTCGCCTGGGAGCCGAGGAGTCGGTGATCGTCTACCGCCGAACCGTCGAGCAGATGCCCGCCCACGCCGAGGAACGCGAGAGCGCGGAGCAGGAGGGGGTGAGGATGAACTGGCTGCGGACCATCACCGAGATGGGTGAGGAGGACCTGACCGTCGAGATCATGGAACTCGACGAGGACGGCAGGGCGCACGGCACCGGACGGTTCGAAAAACTCGCCGCCGACACAGTGATCCTGGCCGTTGGACAGGAGGCCGACACCGGTTTCCTTCACGCCATCCCCGGCATGATCTTCGACCGGGACGTGGTGCGGGTCGATCCCGACACCCTCATGACGAACGTTCCCGGGATCTTCGCGGGTGGCGACATGGTGCCGAGCGAACGCACCGTCACCGTCGGCGTCGGGCATGGCAAGAAAGCGGCCCGCTGCATCGACAAGTGGCTGAACCTCGACGTCACCCCGCGCGACCCGAAACACCCGCTCGTCCATCTCGATCAGATGAACCTGTGGTACTTCGGAGGCCACACCCGCAGGATCCAAGCCGAGCAGGCCCCCGAGACGCGCGTGTCCGACTTCGGTGAGATCGTCGCGGGTCTCAGCCCGAAGGAGGCCGAGTTCGAGGCCCGGCGCTGCCTGTCCTGTGGCAACTGCTTCGAGTGCGACGGCTGCTACGGTGCCTGCCCCGAGGACGCCGTCATCAAACTTGGTCCCGGCAACCGGTACCGCTTCGACTATGAACGCTGCACAGGCTGCGCCACCTGCTACGAGCAGTGTCCCGTGCACGCCATCGAGATGATTCCGGAGGGCCAGCGATGAACCAGCGCACCATCATCGACGGCAACGAGGCCGCCGCGGACGTCGCCTACCGGCTGAGCGAACTCTGTTCCATCTACCCGATCACCCCCAGCTCCACCATGGCCGAGCTGGCCGACGAGTGGTCCTCCCACGGGCGCAGGAACGTCTTCGGCACGGTGCCCACCGTCGTCGAGATGCAGTCCGAGGGAGGCGCGGCGGGAGCCATGCACGGCGCCCTCCAGGGCGGGGCCCTGTCCACCACCTTCACCGCCTCGCAGGGTCTGCTGCTGATGATCCCCAACATGTACCGGATCGCCGGGGAGCTGACCTCCACGGTCCTCCACGTCGCGGCGCGTTCCCTGGCCACTCAGGGCCTGTCGATCTTCGGCGACCACCAGGACGTGATGGCCGTGCGCCAGACGGGCTGCTGCATGCTCAGTTCCGCGTCGGTGCAGGAAGCCCACGACATGGCGGCCGTCGCGCATCTGGCGACCCTGCGCGCCCGGCTGCCGTTCGTGCACTTCTTCGACGGTTTCCGCACCAGCCACGAACTCAACACCCTCGTCAAACTCACCGACGACCAGTTGCGTGAACTGGTTCCCACCGACCTGATTCGCGAACACCGCGCCCGGGCGCTGAGCCCCGAGAACCCGTTCATCCGCGGCACCGCGCAGAACCCGGACACCTACTTCCAGTCCCGCGAGACCGCGAACCGCTACTACGACGCCGTACCGGGGATCTTCACCGAGGTGCTGGAACGCTTCGAGGAGATCTCGGGCCGCCACTACTCCTTGGTGGAGTACCACGGTCACCCCGAGGCCGATCGGGTGGTGGTGATCATGGGTTCGGGAATCGAGACGATGATCCCCGTGGTCAGGCACCTCAACGAGTCGGGGGAGAAGGTGGGCGCCCTGTTCGTGCGGCTCTACCGTCCCTTCCCGAAGGAACACCTCTTGGCCGCGCTGCCCACCGCGGTGCGGAAGGTCGCGGTCCTGGACCGCACCAAGGAGCCCGGTTCGGGAGGTGAGCCGTTGTTCCTCGACGTTTCCTCCGCCATCGGGGAATCCGTGGCCCGCGGGGACCGGGACGTGATGCCGGTGTTGACCGGCGGCCGCTACGGCCTGTCCAGCAAGGAGTTCACCCCCGCCATGGCCAAGGCGGTCTACGACGAACTGGCGAAGGACCGTCCTCGGCCGCGCTTCACGGTGGGTATCAACGACGACGTCACCCATCTGTCCCTCGACGTCGACCCCGACTTCCAGCTCCTCGACCCGCGGACCCACCGCGCCGTGTTCTACGGGCTGGGTTCGGACGGCACCGTCGGAGCCAACAAGAACACCATCAAGATCATTGGTTCCGATCCCGGGACCTACGCTCAGGGCTACTTCGTCTACGACTCCAAGAAGTCGGGTTCGCGCACCGTCTCGCACCTGCGATTCGGCCCCAACCCGATCCAGGCGCCATATCTGGTGACCCGGTCGAACTTCATCGGCTGCCATCACTGGTCGATCCTGGAGCGGGTGGACGTGCTGGAGTTCGCCCAGCCCGGTGCGACGCTGCTGATCAACTCGCCCTATCCGGCGGATCAGGTGTGGGAGCAGCTGCCGCGCTCGATGCAGGACAGGATCGTCGAACTGGGCATCTCCCTCTACGTCATTGACGCCTCCGCGGTCGCGCGGGCCGCGGGCCTCGGGTCGCGCACCAACACGGTGCTGCAGACCTGTTTCTTCGCGATCTCCGGTGTCATGCCGCGTGAGGAGGCCATCGAGAAGGTCAAGGCCGCCATCACCAAGACCTACGCCCGCAAGTCGATGGCCATCGTGCAGAAGAACCACGAGGCGGTCGACGCCTCCCTGGCCCACCTGCATGAGGTCCAGGTGCCCACCAGCGCGACGGGGCAGCGGGACCTGATCCCGCCCGTCCCGTCGGATGCCCCGCCGTTCGTGCGGGAGGTCACCGCGACGATGCTGGCCGGGCGCGGTGACGAGCTTCCGGTCTCGGCGCTGCCCGTCGACGGCTCCTACCCGTCGGGGACCACCCGCTACGAGAAACGCAACATCAGCGAGATCATCGCGGTGTGGGACAACGAGGCCTGCATCCAGTGCGGGAACTGTTCCTTCGTGTGTCCGCACGCCGTGCTGCGCGCCAAGTACTACCCCTCCGAGGTCGTCGAGAACGCCCCCGAGGGATTCCTCAGCCAACCGCTCGACGCAGCGGGGCTGCCCGAGACCAGCTACACGCTGCAGGTCTACGCCGAGGACTGCACCGGTTGCGGGTTGTGCGTGGAGGCCTGTCCCGTGCGGCCTGCCGGGCAGCCGAACCGGCGCGCCATCAACCTGGAGCCGGTGCTGGAACGGGAGAAGGAGAAGGAAGCGGTCAGGTTCTTCGAGACCATCCCGCTCAACGACCGCCGCAACGTGGACTTCGGGACCGTCCGTGGCACCCAGTTCCTGGAGCCGTTGTTCGAGTTCTCCGGAGCCTGCTCCGGGTGCGGCGAAACCCCGTACCTGAAGCTGCTGACACAGCTGTTCGGGGATCGCGTCACCGTTGCCAACGCCACCGGCTGCTCGTCGATCTACGGTGGCAACCTGCCCACCACCCCGTGGGCGAAGAACGCCCGGGGACGCGGGCCGGCGTGGTCGAACTCGCTGTTCGAGGACAACGCCGAGTTCGGACTCGGACTCCGGCTGGCCGCCGACCTGCACCGGGACATGGCGCGCCGCCTGCTGGAGGAGCTGCGTCCCGAGATCGATGACGACGAACTGATCGACTCGCTGCTGGCCGCGAAACAGCGCATGGAGTCGGGCCTGGCCCGGCAGGCCGCCCGGGTCGACCGTCTCAAGGCGCGGCTGGCGGAGTTGGACGGCCCGAAGATCGAGGATCTCAAGAGCGTCTGCGACCACCTGCTGCGGCGTTCCGTGTGGATCGTCGGCGGCGACGGCTGGGCCTACGACATCGGTTCCTCCGGTGTCGATCACGTGCTGGCCTCGGGCCGCAACGTCAACGTGCTGGTTCTGGACACCGAGGTGTACTCCAACACGGGCGGTCAGGCATCCAAGTCCACCCCGCTGGGGGCCGTCGCGAAGTTCGCGTCCGCGGGCAAGCACACCAACAAGAAGGACATGGCCATGCAGGCGATGGCCTACGGGTCGGTGTACGTGGCGAGGGTGGCGATGGGCGCGGATCCGCAGCAGACCCTGAAAGCATTCCGAGAGGCGGAGGCCTACGAGGGGCCGAGCCTGATCATCGCCTACAGCCACTGCATCGCCCACGGCATCGACACCCGCAAGGGCCTGGAACAGCAGTACCGGGCCGTCAACTCCGGGCACTGGCCACTGATGCGCTACAACCCCGTGATCCGGGAGACCGGCGGCAACCCGTTCCTGCTCGACAGCCCCCGGCCGCGCCTGAAGCTGCGCGAGTACCAGAACGCCGAGCTGCGCTACAAGGTGCTGCACGCCGCCGACCCGGAGGAGGCCGATCGCCTCATCGACATCGCCCAGGCGCAGGTGGACCGGCGCTGGGCCGAGTACGAGGAGCTGGCGCTCCGCGGCGCGGAGAAGTTCGCCGCCGACCCGCGCAAGGAGGAATCATGGCAGAGCTGAGGAGCAGCTACCTGGGGCTGGACCTGCGCAACCCCGTCATCGCCTCGGCCGGGCCGCTGAGCCAGAACGTCGAGGACATCAAGGCGCTGGCGGACGCGGGGGTCGGGGCCGTGACCATGTTCTCCCTGTTCGAGGAGCAGCTGCTCCGCGACGCGGAACGCCTGGTGGAGCTGGAGGAGCAGTTCGCCGACATCACCCCGGAGGCCACCAGCTTCTTCCCGGAGGTGCCGCGGGCCGAGGCCGATGCGGTTACCAACTACCTGCGGCTCGTCGAGAAGGGCGCCCGGGCCATCGACGTGCCGCTGATCGCCTCCCTCAACGGTGCCTCCCGCGGAGGGTGGGTTCACTCGGCCCGTAGCCTGCAGGACGCGGGGGCGGCAGCGCTGGAACTCAACATCTACTACGTCCCGGGTGACCTCACCTTGGGAGGTGACGAGGTGGAGCAGCGTCACCTCGACATCCTCCAGGCCGTGAAGTCGGAGGTGAGCATCCCGGTCGCGGTGAAGCTCAGCCCGTACTTCTCGTCGGTCGGTGCGATGTGCCAGCGGCTCGACCGGGCCGGGGCCAATGGTCTGGTGCTCTTCAACCGGTTCCTGCAACCCGACATCGACCTGGATCGGCTGGAGGTGGTCAGCGGAGTGACGCTGAGCTCACCCGCGGACGCCCGCCTGCCGCGCACCTGGATCGCCGTGCTGCGCGACCACGTCGAGGCCTCGCTCGCGGCCTCGTCCGGGGTGGACCAGCCGGAGGACGTCGTGAAGTACCTGCTTGCCGGGGCCGATGTGGTCTGCACCACCTCGGCGCTGGTGCGCCACGGCATCGGGCACGCCACCCGCCTGGTCGAAGGCCTCGAGGCATGGCTCGACGGCAGGCGGCTCACCCTGAACCAGGCCCGTGGAATGCTGGCCGTGCCGAGTCACACCCCGGCTGATGCCTACGAGCGAGCGGGGTACGTCGCCGCGCTGGAGAAGGCGAAGACGACCTACGGGTCGCTGTCCTGACGGGGACGCGCCTCGCGGCGCCGGTTGGGTGTTCACGGCCCAGCCGGCGCCGCTGTTTTCCAGAACTCAGTTGTCTTGAGCCCGAGCTGATGCTTTCCATGTAATTCAGTTACATGTAATGTTTCTCGGGTGAAGGAGACAGCAGCACCACCCCCCGGTGACCACGGAGCCTTCTTCGAAGTGCTCCTGCACGCGGAGGTGGCGCTGTGGAACCGGCTCGAGAAGGACCTTTGGCGCACCGCGAACTCCGCCACCCTGGCGCGTTACCTCGTCCTGAAGCAGATCGAAGCGTCGGCGGCTGACGGTGGTCCCCGGGTCCAGGACATCGCCCGGCGTCAGCACACCACGGTCGGCGCGGCCTCGCGTCTCGTCGATCGTCTGGTGGGCGATGGGCTCGTGGTCAGGACCCCCTGCCCCAGGGACCGGCGTTCCAGCCGCCTGAGCCTCACCGACAAGGGACGGGTTCGGATGGAGAGCGCGGCCGGGACCTTCGAGAACACCTTGCGCGCCGTGCTCGCCGGGTTCCGCCACGAGGAGCTTGTGGTGCTCACCCGGAACCTGACCCGGGTGGTCGCCGGCGCGGTTCAGCGGGCCGACGTCGTCCCGGCCATGCAGGGCGCCCGCCTCGACGAGCCCCTGCCCGGTGGTGGGTTCGTCGCCCTGACCAACGAGAACGGAGCCGACCCCATGATGCATCCGGATGTCCGGGAAACCAGCCCGGACGATACCAACCGAGGCAGTCCCGCCCGTGAAAGGAGCCTGTGATGGCCTCCACCATGCACGCCGTCGTCATCGATACCCCGGGCGGTCCCGAGGCTCTTGAGGTCCGGGAACTTCCCCGCCCGATCCCACGCTCCAAAGAGGTGCTGATCCGGGTCACGGCCTACTCCGGGGAGGCCAAGGACCTACCCCCCGGGGTGCTGCAGGAGTACCTGGACGCGCTGGCCGACGGAACCGTTTCGCTGCCACCCCTGACGACGTATCGCGGGTTGGGGGAGGCCAGGCTAGCCCACGAGGACATGGACCAGTCCAGGCCCGGCAAGAAGGTCGTCCGGGTCCTCCACGAGAACGGAGCCGAATCATGATCCGGTTCGAGGACGTACAGAAGATCTATCCGGACGGCACCGTCGGGGTCGGGGGCATCACCCTCGACGTCGCCGAACACTCCACGACGGTGCTGCTGGGCTCGTCCGGATCCGGCAAGACCACCCTGATGCGGATGGTCAACAAGATGGTTGCGCCGACCTCGGGTGCTGTGCTGCTGGCCGGGGAGGATGTCGCGGTGCAGCCGACGGTGGCACTGCGACGCTCCATCGGCTACGTCCTGCAGGACGGAGGATTGTTCCCGCACCGCCGCGTCGTCGACAACATCGCCACGGTCCCGATCCTCGACGGGGTTCCCAAGGCCAAGGCGCGCGAGCATGCCCTGGAACTGATGGACATGGTCGGGCTCGACCGCGACCTGGCCGGGCGTTTCCCGTCGCAGCTCTCCGGCGGGCAGCGGCAGCGCGTCGGAGTCGCCCGGGCGCTCGCCAACGACCCCAAGGTCCTGCTCATGGACGAACCCTTCGGTGCCCTCGACCCGCTGGTCCGCGCCGACCTGCAACGGGAACTGCGCGACCTGCAGCGGCGCCTGGGAACCACCATCCTGTTCGTCACCCACGACGTCGACGAGGCCTTCCTCCTGGGCGACCAGGTGGCGGTGCTGCGCACCGGCGGCGTCCTGGCGCAGGTCGGCACACCGGAGGAACTGCTCTCCAGCCCGGCCGATGAGTTCGTCGCCGATTTCGTCGGGGCGGATGCGGGCCGCCGCCAGCTGCGGACCATTGAACGCAACGGTTCCAGGCTCGTGATCGACGCCGAGGGGCGGCCCCTGGGTTCCCTCCGGGCTGGCGACGACGGGGAAAGCCGGGACAGGGAGTCGTCGTGAACTGGTTGATCAACAACCTGGGGCAGGTGGGCAACTACTTTGTGACCCACACCCTGCTCTCGTTGAGCGCCATCGTCGCAGCCGCCGTGCTGTCGGTGCCGCTGGGGCGAATCGCGGTCGGGACCCGCTATCTCGGTGGGGTGCTTCTCGGTGCCTTCTCCCTCCTGTACGCGGTGCCATCCCTGTCAATGCTGATCGTTGTCCCATTCATCCTGGGTATCGATCCGCGTGCCCAAGTCAACCTGGTGATGGTCCTCACCCTGTACGGGATATCGGTGCTCGTCACCCAGGTCGCGGAGGCCTTCCGTTCCCTGCCCAAGGACGTCGTGGAGGCCGCGAACGCCCTCGGAGTCGATCCGTGGCGGCGATTCTGGCAGGTGGAGCTGCCGCTCGCCGTGCCGGTGCTGATTGCGGGGCTGCGCGTGGTGGCCGCCTCCACGGTGTCCCTGGTCACGGTCGGCGCGCTGGTCGGTGTGCAGTCGCTCGGCACCCTGTTCACCGAAGGATTCCAGCGACGGCTGGTCGAATCGTTGCTGATCGGGCTCTGCGCAACCCTGCTGCTCGCCCTGATCTTCGACCTGGTCATCGTGCTGCTCGGCAGGGCCCTGACCCCGTGGCTCCGCAGACGCAGGGAGGCGACGGCATGAACTATTTCCTCAGCGCTTTCGGTTGGCTGTTCACACCCAGCAACTGGGACGGGCCCGGCGGAATCTGGTCGCGGCTGCTGCAACATCTCGGGTTCACCCTCTCCGTGGTCGCCGTGGCCTCCGTACTGGCGCTCCCGGCCGGAGTCGCGATCGGCCACACGCGGCGCGGGGTGGCGGTGGTTCCCATGGTCACCGCATCGGCGCGTGCCCTCCCAACCCTCGGTCTGCTGACCCTGGTCGGTTTGTGGTCCGGCCTGGGGCTGGTGGCGCCCTTCTGCGCGCTGCTGGTGCTCGCTGTGCCCCCGATGCTCGCCGGAGCCTACTCGGGGATCACCTCGGCCGAACCGGTCACGGTGGACGCGGCCCGCGCCCTCGGCCTGTCCTCGTGGCAGGTGCTCACCCAGGTGGAGCTGCCCGCGGCCGTTCCGCTGCTGCTCGAGGGGCTGCGATCGACCACCCTCCAGGTCGTCGCCACGGCGACGCTCGCCGCCTACACCGCCGACGTGGGGCTGGGACGGTTCCTCTTCATCAGCCTGAAGACCCGTGACCGTGCGCAGATGATCGGCGGCGCGCTGCTGGTCGTTGCCCTGGCGCTCGCCCTGGACCTGCTGTTGGTCTTGGCCAAGCGCCTGATCACCCGAAAACTCGATCCAAGTACCGAAATCGCTTCCGTGAAGGAGTCCCGATGACATCCATGACCAAGCTCGCCGCACTCGGAATCGCAGCGGCCCTGGCCCTGGTGGGCTGCGGCAGCGCCTCAGACGACACCCTGGTGATCGGCTCCCAGGACTACTACTCGAACGAGATCGTCGCCGAGATCTACGCCCAGTCTCTGGAGAAGTCGGGCAAGAAAGTGGACCGACAGCTGAAGATCGGGCAGCGGGAGGTCTACATGCCCGAACTCCAGGACGGAAAGATCGACATCTTCCCCGAGTACAGCGGCAACCTGCTGCAGTACTACAAACCTGAGACCACGGCCCGCACACCGGAGCAGGTTCACACGGAGTTGACCGGTGCCCTGCCGGAAGGGCTGAAGGCGTTGGAGCAGGCACCGGCAACCGACCAGGACTCCTACGTGGTGACCAAGGCGTTCGCGGAGGAACACTCGCTGAAACAGATCGGTGATCTCGCCTCGGTACCGGACCTGAAGATCGCAGGCAACTCGGAGCTGGAGACCCGCCCCTACGGGCCGAAGGGACTTCGCGAGGCCTACGGGGTTGAGGCCACGATCAAACCCGCCGAGGACTCGGGCGGCCCGCTCACCGTCAAGGCCCTGCGCGACGGGGAGGTGCAGATCGCCGACATCTACACCGCTGCCCCGGTGCTGGCCGAAGGCGACCTGGTGGCCCTGGAGGATCCGAAGAACCTGTTCCTGTCCTCCAATGTGGTGCCGATCGTCTCCAAGAAGGTGGACGATCAGACCGCGGAGACCCTGAACAAGGTGTCGAAGGAGCTGACCCCCGAGGATCTGATCACCATGAACAAACGATCCGTCGACGAGAAGGCGTCGGCCTCGGTGATCGCGGGCGACTGGCTGAAGTCCAAGGGCCTGGCCTGAGCAACAGGACCATCCGACGCGACCTCCGCGGAGCCGTGGGGGTCGCGTCGTCGCGTCCATGGAGGCTGAATTGGTGCCTGTCCGAATTTGACGGGGCTCCAATGTCGGCATGAACGGCGCCACGATCTTGCCCGTGGGGTCCGCAGCAGTACCCAGCAACGCAGGCGATACCAGCCGGTCAACCCCACCAGCTCGTCCAGGATCCGTGTTTTCACCGCGTGATCAGCCCTGCGGTAGGCCAGGGCCTTCTTCCTCGTCACAGTCTTGCATTGGCTCATCGTCAACTCCTCATCCAACCGACTTGTGACATTTACTGGCGGGGGTGCGAAGCTGGTTGAGAGCTTGCTGCCACAGCTGGTGCCAGGCGCCGATCACGTAGTCGGGTCTCGGGACTGCTGGATTGGTGATGTAACCCTTCCATCCAGCTAGGGCGTGCGCTTTGGCTTCCAGTTCACGATTGACCGACTTCTTGGCGTTGGTGAGTTTGATGAATCGGTTCCGCTTCACCGGCGCCTTGCCCGCCGCAGCACGTTCGGCCTTGCCAACCTGCCCATTGATCCCACGCAGCGTTCGGCGGGCGCGCTCGGTCCCGGTACTGGTGGTAGATCATCTCCTTCGCTTGCTGGCCTGCCGGGTCGCGCGCCCACGGTTGGGTCAACACCAGCCCATCGGGCGGGTCCTGACCGGGATGCTTGGCCATCCATTTCACCTCCCATGGGAGTCAATACGCTCATCAGCGGAAACCCAGGGGTGTTTTCCGGCGGCCAGATGCAACTACTACTGCTGCTGGATCAGCTCGGCTGTACCTTCCCGAACCTGAGCCGGTTCATTTTCGGGAAACTCTCGGAGACTGAGCTGGAGGCCATGCCGGGTGGGGCCACCTACTGCTGCTCGTGCTCTCCGTGCTGCACCTGCACTGCTTGGTCAAGAAGCGCTCATCGCGTGCAGGCTGGATGTAGGATGATGGCTCACCACGACTCAAGATCAAGTGCAACTCATAGTCAGGTGGGATGACATGGACGGTAGGATCACCAAACGACAGATGGCCCTCGGAGCATCGATGGTTTATGGCGGCCTCGTGGCTGCCATGGCGGCCCTAAATTACACTGATGTCATGCTGATCGTTGTGCTCGTCGGTGGCCCAGTTGTCGCTTGGGCATGGTATGTGGCGTCCCGAAATGAGTAGCGGCTCTTCTGCTTGATCAGTGCCGTGACGTGGGACTAGGGAATCAGCGCAATTCAGCCATGCCCCAAACTCTGCTTCTATGGGCGACGGATGCGGCTGCCGCAGGGTGACCCCTTCGACGTGGTGTGGTTGACGTTGGCGAGGAAGTGGTGCGCATGCTGGTGATCTGGTCCATTCTCGCTTTCGTGCTCAGCGCTCTGTGCTGGATCGTCGGGGATGCCCTCATCGTTGGTTTCCGTAAACCTGACAGGCGCGAACATGGCGAGTTCATCGAACTCATGGGGGATGATGCCTACGCTTTCTACACGCACGTCGACGAACCCCGCCTGAGGTGGGGTGCGCTGGTGGCGAACTACTCGACACCACTCATGCTCGCAGGCCTCTATGCCCACTGGGTGCTGCTGCGCGACTCGGCTTTCGGCGCGGCGGGGGTGGTGCTCCTGGGAATCGGATTCTGCCTCTCACCCCTCGCCCACGCCACCTTCTACCCACTGGCCCTGGCTTCCGAGCGTGCGTACATCGCCTACAACTCGGCCGGGGATGGCGAGAAACCGGACGGGGCGGTCCTGGAACACGCACGCAGGCTCCATCGTTTCCTCGTAGCCGCCTGGTTTCCCGCCATCGGGTTGACCGCGCTGGGCTGGATTCTCGTGTGCATCGCCCTGGGCTCCGGGGCCACCGCGTTCCCGTGGTGGTCCCTCCTCCTGACGCCGCCCGTCCAGGCCCTGCCGTGGTTCGCTCTCACGCGCCTGCCCTACCCGGGCAAACCCCTCCTCGACGGGGCGTTGTTCAACATCATCAACCTCGTGTGGGCCATGGCCTTTCTGCTGCTGATGGTCTCCTATCCGGTGGTCTGAACCACCTCGCGTCAGTACGGTTCCGTGTACAGGTGCTTCGCGCCCCGGCGTTCCAGCAGCGCCATGCCGTCCGCGACCATGGCCGACGATCCGCACAGGTAGAAGTCGGTTCCGGTGGGGTCGAGGTCCAGGGTTTCCAGGGCGTCGGTCACCCGGCCGCGTAGGGCGCCGTCGACGTCCTCCCGGCTGATGCAGCGCAACACCGACGGCATCGGGTCGGGCAGCAGGGCGGTCAGGTCGTCCTCGCCGGTGCGGCACCCGAAGATCAAGAGGTCGTCGTCCCTGCGTTCCGAGGCGGCGAACATTGGCAGGAATGGCGCCAGCCCAGTTCCGGTCGCGACGAAGACCCGGCGGCGACCCGACGGGACCGCGGTGAACTGGCCCAGCGGAAGCTCAATCGTGGTGCGGGTCTCGGGTTCGGCGGCCTCAACGAACCGCGACCCCTGCCCGCGGGTCCGGGTGCTGATCAGGAAGCGCACCTGGCGGCCATCCACGCCCGCAATGGAGTAGTCGCGCCAAGCGTCGTTGCCGACGTGAATCCGAGCGAACTGACCAGGAGCCCAGTCCCCGATCTCCGCATCCACTTCGAAGCAGACCTCCCAGATGCTGTCGGTCAGGCGCCGCTTGGTCGTCAGCGTGGCGTGATACTTCCCTTCGGGTAGCTGCCATTCGGTCGAGCTGGTGGTTTGTGGCCCGGCAGTGATCGCCGCACGGATTTCCGTGAACCCCTTGGGCCCCAGGATTTGACAGGCTGCCACGACGCCACCCATCATCGCGCCTGCGACCCCACAGCTACCCGCGTCCTGTCCCGACAGGTACAACCCCTCCACGGGGGTGACCGGTCCGAACGAGAAGCGGTAGCGCTCCGGGGTGCTGGGGAGACCGTAGAAAGCTCCCTGCGGATGTGATGTGTAGTGCTCGACCGTCAGGGGGGTGGATACCTCCACGTAGTCGACCAGGTCTTTCAATCCGGGAAAGGCGGTCTCCGCCAGGTCGATCAGGCCGCTCCCGATCCGCTGTTTCAGCGTGGAGTAGTCGGCGCCGCGATTGCCCTTGGGCGTGTGCCGCCACGCCGCAAATGCATCGGCGTCGACGAAGGAGATGATCTCCGCGGTGTGGTGCGTCTCTCCCGATTTCACCGACGAGAACGAGACGAAGGCATTCCGGGGCGACCCGGACAACAGCGCGTCGGACTGGCTCGGGAGGTCGTCGTGATCGAGATCCCTGCTGACCCACACGTTTCCACCGGTCCCCCCGATGCTGCGCGGGTCGTCTCGCAAACCCAGGTACACGGTGACGGCCGAGATGCCGGTCCCGATCCGCCGGATCGCGTCGCGCAGGGCGGCGGTGGCCGCCCCCACCGGGCCGTCGGTTGGCAGCAGGTTGAAAAAGGTCACGGGAGCGCCCGCGTTCGAGATCACCACTGGTGCGCGATGGATTCGTTCCTGGGTGACGGGGCCTCGGCGGTCCAGCACCCGGACCCCGACCGCTCTCCCGTCTTCCACGAGAATCTCTTGAACATCTTGGGCCACCCGAACCGCGCCACCGGCCTGCTCGATGCCCTTTTCGAAGGTACGAGCTATCCGTGCGCTGCCGCCCTCGGGGAACCATCCGCCGTTCATGTAGTGGTCGACGATCAACGCATGCTTGGCGAAGGCGCTGCGCGAGGGCGGCAACCCATAGTCGCCCCACTGGCTGGCCAGCAGGGCCCGGAGCTCGGGGGAGCGGAAGTGCTTCCTCAGGTAGTGTTCCGTGGTCCCGAGCGCCGTCCGGCCGGATATCCGCTGAATGCCGTGCAGCAGCGGCGCGATGGGGCGGGGCACCATGTTCTTGGCGAAGCCAAGGGTGACCCACCTGCTGGCACTGCGGATGTCGCGGAAATAACGGCGGATGGCCCGGGCCTCGGTGGGGAAGGTGTCGATGAGTTTCTGCTGGTACTTCACGGGATTGGAAGGGACGGAGAAGTCGATGCCCGGGTAGACGAAACGGTCGTAGGCGTCCGGCAAGCGGTTCCATGCCAGTTCGCCGTCCGAAAGGTAGTCGAAATACGCGCGCAGCTGACTGCCTGGTCCGACCTGCCCGATGTAGTGCACCCCGACGTCCCAGGAAGCACCATCGCGGCGGAACGTGTGTGTCTGTCCACCCGGTTCAGTGTGCTTCTCCAGCACGAGAACCCGTTTGCCCGCGATCCGAGCCAGCAGCTTGGCGGCGCTCAGACCGCCTATTCCCGATCCGATGACGATGGCGTCGTACATTCTTGCTCCCAATTTACTTGACAGTGTCAGGTGGCAGCTTAGCGAGCTCCTTGACACTGTCAAGTGTGGCGTAGGCTTGGATCATGACCCTGAGAGCGCCGGGTAAGCCGAGAAAGAGTAGGACGCGTGATCTGCGTGAGGACCTGCTACGCATCAGCCGCGAGCTGTTGGACGAGGGGGGCCCCGATGCGCTCAGCATGCGGGAGGTGGCACGTCGCGCCGGCTGCACCCACCAGGCTCCCTACCATTACTTCCCTAATCGTGAAGCAATCCTCGCCGCCCTCGTCGAGGCGGGATTCGACGAGCTGGCCAACCGGCTGTGTGAAGCTCACGACCTGGTGGAGACCGAGGAGCTCAGGACGGTGGCGGAGGCTTCCGGGAACGCCTACGTCGAGTTTGCGCTGACCAATCCGGGGGTGTTCAGGATCATGTTCCGCCGCGACATGTGCGATCCTGCGAGGTTCCCGGGGATCCAGGCGGCCAGCAGGCGAACCTACGACGAACTCGGCCGACTCGCACGGATCAATTTCGGCGAACGCGCCATCCGTGAGCATGAGACAGCCCTGTGGGCGAGTGTTCACGGACTGGCGGTCCTGCTCCTCGACGGTCTCATGGCGGATGAGCTCCCGACCCTGGAGGACCGGCTGGCCTATGCGCGGCGGGTGAATCGGCTGGGGTGTGAAGTGGTGCTGGACCGCGAGGGCGGCGGGGAGCAGGGTGTTTCGGGTTCCTAGGTCCTAGGTGTGGGCCTACTTGCCCGGGCCGCAGCCTCGGGGCAGGACCGTGGTCATGGTGATCGTGCGCATCGATTCTCTCGGTTGGACACGCCCCAGTAAACCTTTGGTGGGTGCAGAACGTCTTGTAGCGTGGTGGTCGACACCAATGTGAACAACAGCTACAGGAGGATGCATATGGGAATCGGTGACAAGTTTCAGGAGACCGTCGGCAAGGCCAAGGAAAGCGTCGGCGATGCCGTCGGCAACGAGGACCTCCGCGCCGAAGGCCAGAAGGATCGTGTGAAAGGCGGCCTCGGTCAGATCGTCGACAGCGCCAAGGAGAAGCTCGGTGACGTCGCGAGTGGTGTCGCCGACAAGGTCGAAGAGGCCAAGGACAAGCTCACCGGAAAGTAAGCTCGATACGGGTGAGGCCTCCGGGGAACCTCAACGGCCCCGGAGGCCTCGTCATTCCCCGGCGGTCTCCTCAGAACTCCAACAGCAGCTCGACCCCCTTGCGGAAGTAGTCGTTCATCTCGTCCGGTGGCACCATCGATCCGCCTGTCGCCCAGACCAGATGGGTCGCGTTGGCGAGTACCTTTGGGGCCAGCTTGGTGCGTTTCAGGTAGGCGGCATCGTCCAGGACCCGCTGCGGGCCGAAGAAACCGGAGACGGCGGAGGGCTCCACCTTCAGCCCCTCGGTTTCCCGGAGCAGGGTCAGGTAGCGGTAGAGGTTCTCGTCGCTGACCGTGTAATAGCCGTCGATGGCGTGCTCCAAGGACCTGCCGACGAAACCCGACGGGCGACCGACGGCCAGGCCGTCCGCACTCGTGATGTTGTCGATGCCGAAGTCCTGTACGCAGACCGCGTCGTGGAGGCCAGTTCGTACGCCGAGCAGCATGCTGGGGGAGTGGGTCGGTTCCGCGAAAACCGCATGGACGGCGTCGCCGAAAACGGTTTTGAGGCCGAAGGTGATTCCGCCGGGACCGCCGCCCACCCCGCACGGCAGGTACACGAAGAGCGGGTGTTTCTCGTCCACCGGGACGTCGAGGGCCTGGAGCTGACCGGCCAGACGCCGTCCTGCGACCGCGTATCCGAGAAACAGGGTCGTGGAGTTCTCGTCGTCGACGAAGTGCATCGACGGATCGGCTCTGGTCTGTTTGCGACCCGCGGACACCGCCACCGAGTAGTCGGAGTCGTACTCCACCACCTCGACGCCGTGCCTGCGGAGCATCTCCTTCTTCCAGGGGCGGGCATCGGCGGACATGTGCACGGTGACATCGAAACCGAGCCGCGCACTCATGATCCCGATCGACAGACCCAGGTTCCCGGTGGAACCGACCGTTATCGAGTGCTCGGCGAACAGCTCGCGGGCCTCCGGTGAATCCAGCTCCCGGTAGTCGGATTCCCGGGTGATCAGTCCCGCATCCAGGGCGACCTGTTCAGCGTGGTGCAGCACCTCGTAGATCCCTCCACGCGCCTTGACGGAACCGGAGATCGGCAACTCTGCGTCCATCTTCACCCAGAGTTTCCCGGGTATCCGGATGCCCTCCCGGCGTTCGATCGCGGCCTGCATGAACGGAGCCGCGTACAGGGGAGACTCGATGATTCCTGCGGAAAGCCGGGTTTCGGGGAAGACCTGCGCGATGTAGGGGGCGAAGCGTCTCAGGCGGGCCGCCGCGTCATCTATGTCGGCGGTCGTGAGCCCCAGCCCCGCCAACGCGGCTTTGCCTGACCTGATCCCGGGGTTGAACCAAGCCGTCTCCTGGTACGCGACGAGCTCCCGAATCAGGGGAAACTTCGCTTCCCAAGCGGACGGTTCCTTTCCGGCGATGCTCGTCATGGCTGCTCCTGCGGTTGCCTCAGATCCGCTCCACAGCTTAGAGGTCCTTTCAGGTGGATCGGTACCGCGGCTGCCTTGAGGATGCGTCAGCCGTTTGGTCTCCCAGAGGTGTGCTTCAGATCGATACTGCCTTTCACCCGGATCGTTTTCGAGGAGGCATGAGGAGCTGTTGGCTCCGCCGACCGCCCGCTCTCCCCGGGAAACGTGACGTGTGCCCGTCGTTCGGCGAACCCATCAACCCGATGGGATCTTGGTGAGGCATGTATGGTGCGTTGGGGGGATTTGGAATACGATGGCCGATCGTGCGCGATATTCCCGAAGCCGGATCCGAGGACGTAGAAGGCCGGAACATCGAGGTGTGGAACGACCTCGTCTCACCCAAGGACCTCATGGTCTGTCTGGCGGTTTCGGCGGTCTGTGTCGTCGCGGCGATTGTGATTGCCTCAAAAACCGGCGGACAGCCACTTTTCTGGGGGCTGGGGGCGTCGGTCATCGGTTTCGTGGCGAACTGCTTCCTCGTGACCCCCAAACGGGAGGTCGTGATCGTCGACGAGATGGACCCCGTCGACGCCGGTGAAGGCGGTGCCGTGTGACTCCGGAGCTCATCGGCATGATGTTGATGGCGGTGCTCGGCGCCGTCGTGCTCTACACCTTCATCGGTTTCATCCCCGGCACCGATGAGACGGGGGTGCTCGCACCCGTAACCCTGGCGCTCATCCTGGCGGGCGCTCCGCCGCACGTCGTGCTCGCCTTCTTCATCTCCGCAGTCGTGACGCTCAACCTCATGAACGGCATTCCCACCGCGCTGGTCGGTCTGCCGGGCGGGGTGATGTCGGCTCCACTCATGGAGCACTCCGTCTTCCTGCGCAACAAGGGCCTGGCCTCCGAGACGATCCGGAAAATGGCGGTGGGATCCACCATCGGAACCTTGGTCTCCATCCCGTTGAGCTTCCTGCTGGCTGGTCTGCTGAGTCCCGTGGCGGACATGATCAAGAACAACTCCGACGTCGTTCTCGCAGCAGGCGCGGTGCTCATGGCTCTACTCGGCAAGAACCGGATCCTCTCGCTGGTGTCGATAATTCCCATGGCACTCATGTTCCGGGCGCTTCCCGTCCTCTATCGTTCGGCGAACATCATCCCGGAGGAAGAGAACGTCAATACATCCTTCTTCCTTGCGATCACGGTCGGGCCCATGCTCATCATCCTGCTCGAGTTGCTCAACGCCAAGCGCCGCGCGGCGCTCCCGCACGGCACCCGGACCAGGACGACCCTCCTGCGCGCCGGATTCAAATCGCAGGCGTTGATGCCGAGCCGTTTGATATCCAAGTCCGAGGGTTGGTGGAGCGCCGCAATGGCAGCCGTTTCGACACCACTGTTCATCCTCAGCCCGGTCGGCCTGACCTTTCTCCTGGGAGAGGCTTCCGTGGCACGTCAGGGTGAGAACCGAATGCGTCGCGCGCAGCGCGCGGTGACAGTGATGAGCGCACTGACGCATTCGACCTACCTCGCAGGCGCCATCATTCCGCTGGTGGCGTTCGGGGTTCAGATGGGAGGCGTGTCCGCTGGGCCCGCGGGGCCGCTGTTCAATGCGGGTTCGGTCTACAACAAGCAGCACAACATGCACCACTTGATGGACATGCCCGGCTTCGTGGTGGCCGTGACGGTTGGGGCACTGATCGCTGTCGCCGTCACTTACGTCATCGCGGTTCGCTGGTCCTCGCAGATCACCTACTTCGTGATGCGGCGCATCCCGCATGAGGCGGTTCTGGCTCTCTTCGTGGCCTTCGTCATCCTGCTCGCCTACATCGACGCCAAGCAGCACGCGGGTTTGGCGAATGTCTTTGGGGTGCTGCTGATCGGTCTCGTGTGCGGCTCGCTCAACCGGCTGGGAGTTTCCTACGGTGTGCAGTTCATGTCGCTGTACGCCGCCCCGGGCATCGTCACCGCCCTGGCTGCCCTCGGCTGAACTGGTTCAGGTCTTCACGGATCTGATTGAGCAGGCCTGCTTCTTCAGCGCGGCCCTTCTCGGTCGCCCCTTCAATGCCTTGAGCGGCGGGCGAGCTGTGCCAGATCAACGCCGAGCAGGCGGGCCCGTTCGGCGGTTTCCCCCGTCACCAGTACGTCCGTGTCGCGCAGCTGATCGACATCGACCGCCCCCAGCAGGGTCATGAGCGTGCGCACGTGGTCGATCCACGTGGTGAGCTCGACCCGAAGTTCATCCGGCCCTTTCGTGACCAGGGTGCGCAGGAAATGACCCGAGACACCGACGGCGCGCGCACCCAGTGCGAGCGAACGCACGACGTCCAGCGGAGTGCGCACCCCCCCGGACGCGAACACCGGCAGGCCGGTGGGTTCGCCCCCCCACAGCGCATCCAGCAGGCACAGCACCGCCGACTGTCCCCACCCGGTCAGGTACGAGTAGTCCCGGCCGGGACGCCGCTCGTTCTCGATGGCGATGAAGTCCGTGCCGCCTGCACCCGCCACGTCGACGGCCGCGACCCCTGCCCGCTCCAGCATCGTCATCGCGTGGCGGGAAAGGCCGAACCCCACCTCTTTGGCGACGACGGGAACGGGCACCGCCGCGACGATGGCCGCGATCCGTTCGGGCCAGTCGCGGAAATCCCGGTCCCCTTCAGGCATGACCAGTTCCTGGGCCACGTTGAGGTGGATCTGCAGAGCATTGGCTTCGATCATCTCGACGGCACGCACCGCATCCTCCGGCGTGACCGCCGGGCCGACATTGGCCAACACGAAGGCGCGTGGGGCCTCACGGCGGATGATACGGAAACCTTCCGCGCGCCCCGGATCCCGCAGGGCGATGTGCTGCGAGCCGCAGGCAATCGCCACCCCCGCGTCGGCGGCGGCCCCGGCCAGGCCGGCGTTGATCTCCGTCGTGGCCCGGGTGCCACCGGTCATCGCATTGATGTAGAAAGGGGCATCCCAATGGACACCGAACACCGCGGTGCCAGGATCGGTCGAATTGACGGAGGTGCCGGGCAGGGCGTGGTGGATGAAGGAAACGTCGTCGAAGGCGTTGGGCCGGTCCCGGTCGTGCAGGCGAACCGCCAGGTTCAGGTGCTCGTCCTTCCGGGATGCGTGCCCCGGGGTGTTGCGACCGGGGATCATGGGGTGACCTCGGGGCGGACATGGACCGACAGGTCGAGGGGGTGGATGCCCGCCTTCTCCCAGGCGGCGCACATGGCGGCGGTGTCCGTTTCGGGCGGGCACAGGGCGATTCCGCAGTCCCCACCCCCGGCGCCGGAGCTCTTGGCCGCCGCCCCGTGCTCCTGGGCGATCTCCACGAGACGCCGCAGCTGAAGGGTTTCTATGGTGATTCCGCTGGTGTGGCTGAGATCGAGGAGAAGCTGCCGGTTCTCCTCGATCCAGTGCATGATCCCGGGCGAGTCGTTGTCCTCGAGTGCCCGTATCAGATGATCCAGACATTCATCGCTGCCGCGCAGGAATGCCGTGTAGGCGGCGTCGTCGGTCCTGTGCGCGCCGGCCTGGACGCCCGCGACCAGGCGGGGGGTGGATGCGGGGGTGCCGGTCCATCCCACACGAAGACTCAATCCGGGGGTGGGCAGGCGGCGGATCTCCAGCAGCGGCCACTGCCTGGCCACCAGCAGACTCAAGCCGCTCTCCGGATTCGTTCTCGCGCGTTCCCTGCGCAGCCAGGCGCGGTCGGGGGAGGTGTAGCCCACCCATCCGGTGAACGCACTGGCGGCGATGTCGCCACCGGAACCGATGGGCTGCACGGCATCGCTGGCCAGCAGAGCCAGCTTGTACACGGCCATGTCGTCCAGGGGCAGGCCGTAGAAACCGGCCACGGCCCGCACCGTCGCCACGGTCACCGCCGAGGAGGAACCCAGACCGAGTTTGCGTCCGCTGCCGTCGCCCAGTTCGCTGGAGACCTCCAGGTCGAAGAACCGCATTGCGCCGCCCTCCTCGCGTACCATCTGCTCGACCACGCGGATCGCCGAGACCACGTAGTCGTCGAACTGCTCCTCGACCTCCAGCACATCGTCCTCGAGACGCCGATACCACGTCAGGGAACGTGTCGCGTACAGGTCGGAGGTGATGCGGCCCGCGTGTTCGGCAACCGTGACCCGGACGGTGATGACGCGGTCGACCGCGACCAGCACCGCCCGGTGGCCGGGTTCGACCACGGCGTACTCGCCGGCTATGTAAAGCTTTCCGGGTGCACTGACCGAGATCATGTGGTGACCTCCTCGACGCGGACGCCGCCGCCCGGGTACCTGACCGAGGTCGTCACGCCGGGGAGGCGGTCCCGGAGAACCGCCGCGACCCGATCGGCATCCTTTCCTGCGGTGAGGACCTTCACGTTCGGGCCCGCGTCGATGGTGGCCCAGACAGGGAACCCCTCATCACGCATGATGCGGACCGTGTGCACCACGTCGAGTGTTTCCGGCAGCCAGTACACGACGGAGGGACGCGACGCGATCATCGCGGCGTGCATCCCCAGGGCGTTGGCCTCGACGATCTCACCCAGGCGCGGCAGGTCGCGGGCGCGCACCGCATCCAGCGCCACCCGCAGGTCCTCGCGGCTGGCCTCGACCCAGGCCGGGTAGAGCGGTGAGGTGTTCATGGTGTGGCGCATGGCCTGTGTGCTGCTGATGGTCTTGCGCTCCGCCGAGACAACGACGACGACCATGGCCGGGGCCAGGTCGCAGTCCACGGGTTCGGCGTAGGAGGTGTCGTCGTCGACGCCGGCGTTCCACAGCACCAGACCGCCGAAGATCGAGCGGGTGGCCGACCCGGAGCCGCGCCGGGCGAGCCGAGACAGCGCACGCCCGTTCAGGTGCATGCCTGCCGCGCGCGTGGCGGCCGCGGCGAGTGCGGCGAAACCCGCCGCTGAACTCGCCAGGCCGGCCGCGAGCGGCACCGTGCTGGTGGAGTCCACGCTCGCCCGCTGCGCGATGCCTGAGCGCTCGCGCACGAGGTCGAGGAAGCGGGTCACCCGGGCCAGCACCGTCCCGTTGGGGGCGGAGCCGTTGATCCTCACCGCGTCAGCGTCGCCCGAGCCTCCGTCGAAGGAGACCGTGGTGGTGGTCCAGGTGCCATCGAGGGTCAGGGACAGGCTCGAGGTGGTGGGGATCATCAGCGACTCGTCCGCCTTGCCCCAGTACTTGATGAGCGCGATATTCGTGTTCGCACTCGCCGTTGCAGTATGTGCGGTGGGTGCAGCAGATGTAGAGGGTGCAGAGGGAGTCACCGGTTCGCCTCGCTGATGCGCATCCGGTAGGTCCATGCGGTGGGGGCCCCGGCACTCCGCAGGGCGGAGGCGACGGCGTCGGCGGTCTCGGCGCTGTCGGCCAGGGCGATCACGCACCCACCGAGCCCGCCGCCGGTGAGCTTGGCGCCGAGGGCCCCGGCGTCGCGGGCGGCCGCTGTGAGCCGGTTCAGGACCGGCAGGCTCAGCCCCAACTCGGCCAGGACCTCATGCGCCCGGTTCATCGCTGATCCCAGGGCCTGCGCATCGCCGTCGTCGAGCGCTGCGATGCCGACCTGCGCGAGTGCACCGAGGCTGTTGATCAGCGGGCCGACGCCGTCTGGATCCGCCTCGTAGCGCTCGCGCAGGCCGCCGACGGCCTCGCGGGTGCGGCCATGGACGCCGGAGTCGGCGATGACGAGCTGGGCGCCCTCGATGCGCTGGGCGAGCGGCCGCATCTGGCCGCCCTGGAATCGGATGGGGCAGGGGGAGCTGGTGGCCGCGGCATCGAGTCCGGAGGGCCTGCCATGGGCGATCTGTTCGGCCATCTGGGTCAGGGCGAACAGATCGTCCGCGGAGGCCTCGCGCCCGCAGGCGTCCAGGACGGCGCGGATGACGGCGCCCGCAGCGGCGGCCGACGATCCCATTCCGCGCTCGTGGGGGAAGTCGCTGGTGGTGACGATCTCGAAGGACTGGCCCAGGTGCCCTGAGAACTCCCGGGCCGCCTCGAAGGCGCGCGCGATGCAGGCGAAACCGGGACCGCTGTCTCCCATGGGGCCGGAGTAGTCCAGGCTGCGCAGCATCAAGGGGCCGGTCACGGGGGCGGCCGTTGCCCGCATCTGGAGGTCGTGCAGCGGCATGGCCACGGCGGGATGCCCGTAGACGACGGAGTGCTCGCCCAGGAGGATGGCCTTCGCCCAGGTGCGGCCGTGGCCCTCGTGGATGGGGGAGTGCCTGTCCATGTGCTTCCTTGATTGTTGCCCAGAGGGCGGTGATGATCCGGAATGATCCGGGCCAGATTAAATGGCTCGCTTTCGGCCCTGCAATCAGGCGTCGGTCACTTGTCGCACGGTGCTGCGGCAGGGCGGTACCAGCAGGGCGCGATGAGCGCGATGAGTCCGACACGAGACCGACGACGGAGCGGGACCCGGGTCAGGGGGCCGTCAGCCGGCTCTCTGCTGCAGCAGCTGCAGCAGCTGCGAGCTGAGCCCGGTTCCTGACTGGGTCTTGACCGTGGCCGCCCCGATCCCGGGCGATCCGGGATCTCGCTGTTGACCTGGCCCTGCGCCGCTGCAGGGCCTGGGATATGTGTGGGATGCGTGTGGGATATGTTGTGGCGCAGCAGCACCGAAGCGATCTCCACCTGTTGCCCGGTCTTCAGGCGGTAGCTCCTCGGATTCTGATTCCGGGATTCGGGCACCTCCTGGATGTGCCTGACAATTTCATCGACGTCGTCATCGCGCAATTCCGTGGTAGACCGATGCTTCTACAATACTGACGAATACGGATGAAACGAGCAGTCCACCATGAATAACGCCCTCAGGAATCTCATTCGCCCAAGACGCTCCACATCGGGAGAGCCGGAAGAAGAAGTAGAGGACATGACTGATCTACCTCACGAGGCGGAGCTGGTAGAGCGTGAACCCATTTTCCACCATCGCGAACTGATCTGGGATGAGCAGTCCTTCGATGAGCAGATCGCCGAGGATTTCAGTGAGATAGGCGCATCAGGGACGTGTTACGAACGCTCGGAGGTCAAGGAAATTGTGCTAGGGCGCCTGGCGGGAACGCATCTCGATTCTCTTCCGACCGGTTACAGGATCGAGGATGCGCATGTCGTCCCACTGGGGGCCGGTGTCTTCCAGGTGCGTTACACCCTGCACGGCCAGGGGCGGGTGACACGCCGCTCAACCGTCTACCGTCATGAGGAGTCCGGATGGAAGGCGGTCTTCCATCAGGGCACGGTTGTTCAGGGCGCCGAGCCCTCACTCCCGGACCGCGGAGCATGAGAGGGTTCCAGTCAGGGGCTCCATGCGTATTCAGGTGCGTGAGACAGTGGGCTGGGAAATGCCGTACATGTCGGCGGCCGGCGCCTGGGATATTTGGGATATAACGGACAGCCCGCCACGAATAACCCCTTACATATGCGCCTGCATCTGCGCCTGCATCAGCAGCACGATGAGCGCGCCTGCGAAACCGAGCACCCCGCAGGTAATTCCTGCCGTACCCATGCCCCGATTCGTGGCAAGCCCCTGGTCAGCAGCCGCCTGGGCCTGAAGCCCCAGGACGATGGCAACGATCCCGAAGAGCAGCCCGCAGCACAGGATGCTGGCCACACCCAGGCCCAGTGCCCAGTTCCCGAGGTAGTTCTTCTCATCACTCGGATAATACCGATTCGAGCGATAGCCCCCGGGATAACGCACTGGAACCCCGTCATGCTCTCCATCAGGAACAGGCTCCTCGTTGATCCCCATATCGCATCTCCATGTCGGCCAGCAGGAGCACCCTGGCGGTCCTGCATCGCCGCAATCCGCAGAGGTGTACCAGGGAAGGGAGTTGCCGCCGTTGTGGAAAGCGCCTCACACCCCCTGATCGCCACACTACCCGGATGAGGGCATGGGCGGGCAGTCATTCCGGGGTAGAGAACAACCCATCGCCGGCGCAGCCCCATCGAGGCTTGCCCGCAGACATCTCTCCGCCTCGTGTTCGCGCATCTCAGGCCCCGTTGTTGCCGGGCAGTGAAGAACCCTCCATAACCCCATGGGTCCGGGAAACACGCGCGCGGGCGGTGCGTTGCATTCCTCGGCGTGATGCCGCCCGCGCCCATTGCCTGGTGCCTGCAGGGCGGGGCGGCGGTGAGCACGAGGGCTCCGGCCGTCAACGGGCACTGCTTGCCGGTTCATCCCTGATGACGAGGCCCTTGGCCCTCGTGATCCGCCCCGAAGCCGCGTTGGCGGTGCAAGCCCTCGTCCATGACGATGCTCACGCACCTTCGAGTGCCCCGCCCCAGCCCGGTGCTCCGGAGACAGCCCGGCTCTGGTGTCGGCGCGGCGCATTGAGGGCGCCAGGTGTCCAAAACGGAGGAGATCAGCCTGAGCACCATGCAGCGCGACACCGAAGCACACCGGAAAAACAGCGAAATCACGCCAAAAACACTAGGCCATCGCATGGTTTCTTGGAGCTACCCGGGCCACCGAGGCTTTAATCCCCTCCGTTTTGGACACATGCGGCCCGAAGTGGGGGGTGTCGGTCCGAAGCAGGGGGCCTGAGGCAGGGGTTCCGTGACGCAGGCGGGTGGCGGGAGTCCCGCCCCTTCGGTCTTCGCCGCGAGGCGTCCAGGGCGCGGTCGGCGGCGGGTCGTGAATGACCAAGCCTCACATCCCCTCGATATCCCCTCGCTATCCCTACTTCCCGGGATGGCCCGACCCGACCAGATCGACGATATCGGGGAAGCGCGCCGCCAGTGCCCGATCGAAGGTGGTCAGGCGGCCGCCATGGTGGCGGGCCAGGGAGGCGAGGTAGGAGTCGGTCACCTGGCGGTGCCCCCGCACGGTGGCCAGGTCGCAGTCCGCATAGGGGAGAACATCGGGCCAGAACCGCCATCGGGGCATCTCATGGACGCGGCGCAGCGCGTATTGCACCTGGGCGGCGCGGTGCCCGATCCGCACCGCATAACGGGTGAAGGCTCCCTCAACCACGGGATCAGAAGCGATCAAGTCCTCTTCCGCCAGCCCGCCTGCCCAGGACTCGGCCGCGGTGTGATGCTCATGATCGAGGACGAGCAGGGCGATGAGGACGTTGGCGTCCACCAGGTGGGTGCTCATTCGCTCTCCGCCAGGAAATCAGCGACCTCACCGGCGGTGATGGGTCGTCCCGTGCGCAGCTGGGGGAGGCCGGTGACGGGACTGGTGCTGATCCCCGCCCCAGGGTCCTCGGCCTCGGACTGCTCGAGCCCCAGGGCGGTCAGCTCGCTGATCATGAATGACAGCGAAACTCCGCGGGCCGCGGCGGTTCGCGAGACTCGTTGGTGCAGGGCCGGGGGGAGATCAACCGTGGTGCGCATGATGCGAGGCTACTGCATCACTCGATGATGCAGTAGCCTCGCATCAGATCTGCCCTGGAAGGCGGTCGGCGCTGCGCCCCGGCCGCCTCGGCTGCCCCGGCCGCCGACCAGTTGCCGACGGCGGACGCGCAGCACGTACCATGTGCCCGTGCTGCACAGACTCTCCACCTCCTTCATCCGCACCCTGCGCGAGGACCCTGCCGACGCCGAGGTCGCCAGCCACCGGCTCCTGGTGCGCGCCTGCTACATCCGCCGCGCCGCGCCCGGCGTCTACACCTGGCTGCCGCTGGGGCTGCGCACCCTGCGCAAGATCGAGGAGGTCGTGCGCGAGGAGATGGACGCCATCGGCGCCCAGGAGGTCCACTTCCCGGCACTGCTGTCAGCCGACCCCTACAAGGCGAGCGGGCGCTGGGAGCAGTACGGCCCCACCCTGTTCACCCTCACCGACCGCAAGGACAACGACTACCTCCTGGCCCCCACCCATGAGGAGATGTTCACCCTCCTGGTCAAGGACATGTACTCCTCGTACAAGGATCTGCCGGCGATCATCTACCAGATCCAGACCAAGTACCGCGATGAGGCGCGTCCGCGCGCCGGCCTCATCCGCGGCCGCGAGTTCGTCATGAAGGACTCCTACTCCTTCGACATGGACGACGCCGGGCTGGAGGCCTCCTATCGGCTGCACCGCGACGCCTACGAGCGGATCTTCGCCCGCCTGGGCCTGGACTACGTCCCGGTCAACGCCATGGCCGGCGCCATGGGCGGGTCCCACTCCGAGGAGTTCCTCCACCCCTCGCCGATCGGCGAGGACACCTTCGTGCGCTCGGCCGGCGGCTACGCCGCCAACGCCGAGGCCGTCGTCACCGTCGTCCCGGAGCCCGTGGACGCGAGCGCCGAGCCGCCCGCACGCGTGGTCGACACCCCCGACACCCCCACCATCGAGACCCTCGTGGCGCTGTGCAACGAGCGCTACCCCCGCCCCGACGGCCGGGCGTGGACCGCCGCCGACGCGCTCAAGAACGTCGTGGTCGCCCTGACCCACCCGGACGGCTCCAAGGAGCTGCTCGTCGTGGGCCTGCCCGGGGACCGCGAGGTCGACATGAGGCGGCTCGAGGCCGCCGTCGCCCCCGCCGAGGTCGACATGGCCGCCGAGGAGGACTTCGCCGGCCACCCCGAGCTCGTGCGCGGCTACATCGGCCCCACCGCCATCGGCCCCAACTCGCCCCACCGGCACACCGAGACCGGTGAGGACGGCGTCGAGCGCCCCACCGGGTCCGTGCGCTACCTGCTCGACCCCCGCGTCGTGGACGGCACCAGCTGGGTCACCGGCGCCAACGAGCCCAGGAAGCACGTCCTCCACCTGGTCAAGGGCCGTGACTTCGACGCCGACGGCACGATCGAGGCCGCCGAGATCCGCGCCGGCGACCCGGCCCCCGACGGCTCGGGCCCCCTGGAGCCGGCCCGCGGCATCGAGATCGGCCACATCTTCGCCCTGGGGCGCAAGTACGCCGAGGCGCTGGGGCTGAGCGTCTTGGACGAGAACGGCAAGGCCCGCGTGGTCACCATGGGCTCCTACGGCATCGGGGTCAGCCGGGTCATGGCCGCCCTGGCCGAGGCCAACCATGACGAGCACGGCCTGGCCTGGCCCATCCGGGTCGCCCCCTATCACGTCCAGGTCCTGGCCACGGGCAAGGACGACGCCGTCTTCGACACCGCCGAGGCCCTGGGGGAGGAGCTCGACGCCGCGGGCATCGAGGTCCTCTACGACGACCGCCGCAGGGTTTCCGCGGGCGTGAAGTTCGCCGACTCCGAGCTGCTGGGCATGCCCCTCACCGTCGTCGTCGGGCGCGACCTGGCCCGGCAGGGCACGGTCGAGGTCCGCGATCGCCGCAGCGGCGACAGGCGCAGCGTGCCCGTCGCCGAGGCCGCCGGCGAGATCACCGCCGTCGTGCGCGAGGCCCTCGCCCGCCCCTGAGCAGGGCGGCCCCGCCCCGGTCCCGCCGCTCTGGCATACTGCGGCTGTGCGACTGCTTCTCACGGCGACCTGCGTCCTGGTCGCCCTCCTCGCGGCGGACCGGCTCTGCCTGTGGATGGAGAGCCGCGGCTGGATCTACTGGCGCCGTCGCAAGCCCGACCCCCGCGGCGCCGCGCTCGGCGCCGTCGAGGACGTCTTCAACCCCGCCCACGTGCACACGGTCGCCCAGCGCCAGAGCGAGGAGCTCCTCATCGACGTCGCTCCCGACGCCGGGCCGGCCGAGCCGGGGGCCGAACAGCACCGCCACCGCCATGACCGCTGAGCGCCCGCTCGCCCCCTGTTGCCTGAGTGCCCCGCTGCGCGGCTACCAGGCGGACCTCCTGGCCCGTGTGGCCCCCGACGACGGCGCCGCCCTCCACCTGGTC